>JACXTT010002634.1_pt1 | contig 28285 bp, 21 predicted proteins | sample 9270951 | NCBI WGS metagenome assembly JACXTT01 (sample SAMN15532306, study PRJNA645909) | rock metagenome | isolation source: weathered quartz diorite | place: Puerto Rico | collected 2017-06-21 | reverse complement strand
GTTCCCTTTCATTACGCAATTGCTCAAGACGGTGTCGGGAAACTCGCACCAGACACCTCCACCGCTTCTCTCGTGATACAAATCCCCGTTGATTCGAGTCGCCCCATTAGTCAGAGTAAATCCAAACAGCCTCGCCCCATTGGTCAGATAAACGCAGCGAATCGCGCCGTCCCCATTAGTCGCTCCAGGTACTTGATATCCCTGAATTGTGGTGAATTGCGGTCCGTTAACACTGTGTAGGAAGATCGCTCTATCCAACGCTACTCGGTTGGTCATGAATCCGAATACTGCTCGTCCACCGCTGGCATAAACGCCATTCGTGACGAGCACCTCATCGCCGGCCAACGAAACATCCACCGCATCCTGAATCGTCACCGCGGCCGTGGACCACGACGTGTAAGGCGCAGCCGGATTTGGGTTGACTGCATTCACGAAACGCACCGCTGCAAAACTCGACACCATCGGTGCGCACACGCAACAAGCGCAAACAAGAAGTCTCATAAGAAGTCTCATCGAACAGTCAAAATTAAACAAAGTTCTCGGACTCACCAATCGATATCACGCGATGTCTTCTTTGGGCGCTTTACGTTTCTGTGATCTTCAGGCAAAGAGAAGAATTAACCACAGACGCAAAGCGCACAGAGAAGAGATCGCTTTACTCAACTCCGACACGGTAAAAAAGCTGCGTTCCGAACGGCGCATTGGTATCGGTAAAGGACGTGGAGCCGGCTTGTCCCGTGATATTCGTTCCAATCGTCGAGAAACTGCCAGGCAGATTCAGACTTGCGCTGCGCTGGATGTAATAGCCGAAGCCCAAGACACTTTGCCAACTGACCGACACGCCCACCGGATCGGGCGACGCAGAAATCATTCGCAGCACCGAAGCTGCGTTGGTCGGATTGGTTCCCGTGCGCCATTCCTGGTAATTGCTCATCCCATCTCCATCGGAATCGACGTAATCAGCCGAGCCATCGGTCGGCAGCCCATAAGAATAGAGCCAGGCCACAAATTGGCCACTGACGCCCGGCTGGAATTCGTAAGCGCCCATATCGACGACGACGCCGCTGATTCGTGGACGGCCGTCCAGGTCTGTGGTCGTGGTCACATAGGTGTTATTACCCGCATTAATACAGGGGGAGTTGGATTGCAGGCGCAGGTTCCCGCCAGCCAAGTCCACGAAACGAGGTTCGTTAGTGAGGTTGCCCACGCCGCCTGGAGGCAGCGGCAACGTGCAGCAATTGTTTAATATGCAGTTCGTGGTGAAATTCTTTCCGGTCGGGGCCGAGTTGTAGTAAGCGATGCAATTGTTCAGATTACAGTAGGCGATATACGGGCTGTTGTAGGTTTCGCCAGTAGCTGCGCCGCCATCCACGCCAGCCGAATTACCGACGAAAGTGCAATTGTTAATATTGCCAAGCGCAACACCGCCGCCGAATCGGGGAGCCGAATTGCCGACGACCAGGGAATTATTCAATGTGCCGCCATACGATCCGCCTCCATCGCTGCCGGGAGTACATGTCCCGCCAAAGCATACTAGTCCGTCCAAAGCACGATTGGAACTCACAATGCATCCATACAGCACGGAATCACCAACACCACCTCCGAACGCAGCCACGTTGTTTGCTACGGTGCAATTCCTAAGGGTGCAGGCCTCCGCGCCCCCCGAACCGATCGCCACATTACCAGTGATAGTGCAACTGTTGAGCGTAGAGCTATACGCCCCACCGCCTGCGAAAGCCGTGTTGCTGCTCAGTGTGCAATTGTAAAGCGAACCCATATAAGCGCCGCCTCCGTCACCCGCGGAGTTCGACGTCAGGACACAATTCGTAATGAACACTGCGGTTGACTCACACCACACACCGCCTCCGAACTGCTGGTGATAAAAATCATTGCTGGAAGCAAGGCCCGCCAGGCTAGCGCCCTTGGTCACGGTGAATCCAACCAACCGGGCACCGTTGGTCATGTACACACAGCGGATTGCAGCCGGACCATTGGTGGTTCCGGGCACCTGGTATCCCTCGATTGAGGTGAAATGCGGGCCATTGACGCTCCGGACTTTGACAGGTTTGGTCACAGCCACACGGTTGGTAAACCCGTTATAAATTGCCTTACCGCCAGTGGCGTAAACCCCGTTGTTGACCACAATTTCATCCAGCGGCGCGGCTACATCGATCGCGTCCTGGATTGTCAGGGCGGCCGTCGCCCAGTTGGTGTACGCCGGAGAGGGGTTAGCCGCGTTTGGGTCAACGTAATGGAGCACATTGGGGTTGACCGTTAGCAGTGCGTTACTGCTGGTAACTGATCCCGCAACGTTTGTGATGGTAATCGAATAGTTACCTGACTCTCCCAATTGCACATCATCAAGAACAAGAACTGAGTTAGTAGCCGCTGCCAAAGGAGTTCCATTAAAACGCCACTGATAGCTCAAGGGAGGTGTTCCCCGGGCTTTCGCGCTGAAAGTGGCAATTCCACCAGCCGTCACGGTCTGATTGGTCGGCTCGGCTAGAAAATAGGGCATCACTGCTGAGGCTGATCCTTGGAACTCATAAGCGCCCATGTCCACCGCCGCGCCGACGATGCGAGGCAGTCCATCCAAGTCCGTCGGTGCGGCTACATATGCGTTGAGGCCCAAATTGATGCACGGGGAGTTTGGTTGCAGCCTCAGATTGCCTGCTGCGAGATCAACGAACAAAGGGTTGGCTGTGATGTTGCCCTCGCCCCCAAGGTCGGGCTCGGTGCAGCAATAATTCAGAGTAGCGGCATATTGGTTGGGGCCAGACCATTGGGCCATGTTAAAGTAAACAATGCAGTTCTTTAAGTCGCTGCTGTCAACGCCCCCGCCGAATGGGGCCGCGTTGCTCACGACTGTGCAGTTGTTGAGTGTGCAGGCGAAAGCCCCGCCTCCCGAATATGAACCAATATTATCGATATGATTTCCAACGAGGATGCAATTGCTCAAGTCGGCCCAAGCGACGCCGGCACCCACTGCACCGGCTGAATTACCGCTCACCGTGCAGTTGCGAAGGACCGATTTGACTTCGCGCCCGTACGCCGCTCCCCCTTCCTCAGCCCCGTTGGCGGTGAACAAGCAATCGATCAGCGTGCCTCCATAAACGCCGCCCCCCGACAATTCGGCCGAGTTTCCCGTCACCACGCAATTGGAGAGCGTGCAACTCAAGGACTCACAGAACACTCCCCCTCCGGCTTCTTCCCGAGGGTAATCTCCTACGGCTCTCGTCGCGCCGTCTCTGATTGTGAATCCGGACATCGAGGCGTTAGTCGCCAGATAGACACAGCGGATCGCGCCGTCTCCGTTTGACCCCACGATCTGGCGGCCTTGGATGGTCGTAAACGCTGGACCGTTGACACTTCGCAAGCTCACGGCCTTATCGACCGTCACCCGGTTCGTCATTATGCCGAACACGGCGTGCCCGCCGACGCTGTAAACTCCGTTGGTCACTACAATCTCCTCATTTGCAAGCGACACATCGACCGCATCCTGTATCGTCGTCGCCGCCGTTGCCCAGGAAGCATACGGAGGGACCGGAGTGCTGCTGCTGGCATCGACATAATGAATGGCAGCGAAACACGTGCTTGAGCTCAAGAAAATCAAACCGGAAGCGAGCAAATCGCCGATGCGCGTCGCGAACGAAAAGCACACCCGGATCTCAACCGTCCCGCCGGCCCTAGCCTGCGCAGCACGCCAACTCTCAACGGTGAAGTGTCGTGCTTTTTTCGGAGCTCTACCCGCGACAGCAACTCGGACCGTTTTGGCTTTATTCATGTTTCACCTACGGAAGGAATAGCCGGAAGAATTTCGCCGCATTAGTTGGAGGCACAGTTACAACGTTCTCGTTCGCGGTCTGGCCCACCGTTGCGGTCAAATTCGACCAACCACCGGAAGTTATCGGCAACGCCCTCGCTTCCTGCGGCACAAAGTTGCTCGCCCATAGCGGCCAGGCCAGCGTGATGTTCGGGTTGGCCAGCGCAATTCGCATCGTCGGTGAGGGAACGAACTCGTAGGCCCCCATGTCCACGGTACTGCCGATAATCCGCGGGTGCCCGTCCAGATCGGTTAAGCTTGTCACATAGGCATTCTTGCCCGCGTCGATGCAGGGGGAATTGGATTGGAGGCGGAGATTCCCGCCAGCGAGATCGACGAATAACGGTGCGTTCGTAATTGAGCCCACGCCGAGAGACACAAAGGGCATCGGAATTGTGCAGCAGTAGCTATCAACGCCAGCAGCATCCAAGTTTGTTCCGTATGGCGCGGTATTGTAGTAGATTATGCAGTTATTCAATGAGCCATTCGTCATCCAGACCCCGCCCCCGTCTGAGCTCGTGTTTCCAACGATGGTTGAGCCAGCTACAGCCAGGGAGCCGATAACCGAGAATCCGGATACTCCTCCGCCTCTGCCGCCGGCATAGTTGCCCAGGATTAAGCAATTGTTAACGGACAACTGAATTCCAGAATCCCCGCCTACCGACACCCCGCCGCCATCACCCCCGGAATTTCCTATAAGAGTCGAGTTGTTCAGCGAACCTCCTGCTGCTCCGCCGCCCATCGTGTAGGCGACATTGCTCATTACAATACAGCCATAGAGGGTGCTCGCAAAGGTTCCGCCGCCCGAATTTGCAATGTTTCCTCTGAGCGTACAGTTTCTCAGCATCCCTCCTTGCACCCCACCTCCGGGACCACTGGCCGAGTTGCCGCAAAATATACAATTGGAGATTGAGACGTTGTCTTCACAGAATGCTCCTCCGCCACCCTCAATTGCCCAATAAGTATTTGCGCCATTGGTTAGAGTAAATCCGCTTAGCGTCGCGCCATTAGTCAAATACGCACACCGAACAGCACCGACATCGTGTATGGAGCCAGGAACTTGATACCCCTGGATCGTCGTGAACTGCGCCCCGTTCACGCTGTGCACGAATAATGGCCTGTCCACCGCCACCCGGTTAGTCATAGTTCCATACACCGCTCGTCCGCCAGTGACGTAAAGCCCATTCGTGACGACGACTTCATCGCCGGCCAGGGCAACGTCAACGGCATCCTGGATCGCAGCCGCCGCGGTTGCCCACGATAGATAGGGCGGAACCGGAGTGCGGCTGTTCGCATCGACGTAATGAACCGCGCCAAGAATGCGGCCGGGCGCCAGCATCGCCCCGACGAGATACAACCAAAATGTTTTGCCCTCTTTCAAAATCTCCTCTTCTATCCGTGCTAACTCGTGAAATTCGCGTTGCCGCCTTGTGCAGCACTATGGTTTGTACAACCGATAAAACTTTGCCTTCTCCGTCACCGGCACGAACGCCGAATTTTCTCCATTCGTCATCACCGGGCTCGCAGCACTATTGCTCCAATCAGACGAAAAATCCGAACTCTCAAACAGCGAGTAATTACTCGCCCACAGTGGCCATGACAAAGCAACGTTCCCACCGCTGATCATGATTTTCAACGAAGGCGGACTCGCCCCAAATTCATACGCCCCCATATCGACGGTCCCATTGATAATTCGCGGATTCCCGTCCAGATCCGTGCTCCCCGCCACATAGGAATTGTTGCCGGCATTGATGCAAGGTGAATTGGACTGCAATCGGAAATTCCCTCCCGGCCAATCGATAAACAGTGGCTCGTTGGTAATGCAGCCCACGCCTCCGCTATCAGGCACCGTGCAACAATAACTCTGCGGCGCAGGACCGGCACGGAAACCCGATCCAGCCCAGTTCGAACCACTCGCCGCCGTGTTGTAATAAATGATGCAATTATTGATTGCCCCATTGGTGGACCAAATGCCGCCCCCCGCGTAACTCGCCGAATTACTCACGATCGTGCAATTGTTCAACGTGCCTAAATACGCCCCGCCACCACTGCTCGCGCTGTTCCCGGCCAGCAAACAGTTATTCGCATTGCAGTACCATGCGCCAGTTCCGTTATTTCCGATCACACTACAATTATTTAATGTGGCGTAGCTTGCGCCGCCACTGGCGTTGCTCTTGATAATCGACTTCCGAATCGTCAAGCCGGGAACCGAGTACCCGGGAGTCGCTTCGTAACCGATTGCGCCCTGGTAGCTATTGCCCACCATTACACAATTTGAAACAGCAGCGTTTGTTGCCTGCGGCGCGGAAACACCGTACGTTCCGTTAGTTAGAGTAAATCCGCTCAAGCTTGTGCCGTTACTGAGGTAAGCGCAGTTCATCACGCCGCCGCCGCTCACAATAGTAAATCCCGGACCGTTCACGCTGCGCACGCTTAGATTCTTCGACAACACCACACGATTGCTGGTGCTGGAAAATTGATCCCAGGTAACCCGGCCACCGGACGCATACCACCCGTTCGTTACCAGCACCACCGCTTCCGGCATGGCCGCATCAATCGCATCTTGAATATTTGTCGCTGCTGTGGCCCAGGAAGTGTACGGCCGCGATGGATTTGGGTTCCAGGCGGCGACGTAATACACTGCCGGCTCGATCACATGAAAAATTACTGTCGCGCTAATCCCGTCCGGATTGCTCTCGTTCACCGCGGTCAAGGTGACCTGGTAATCTCCCAGAGATGCCCAGGAGTGATTGACCACTGGCTGGTTCGTCGCTTGTGAACCATCGCCGAAATCCCACCTGCTGCCTGTTGTTCGCCCATCAATCAAGGCCACCAGCCGCACCCCATAATTTGTCGGCACGTTTGTAAGATCAGGAATGATTGCCGCACTCAAGGGCCCAGTTACCGCGCCAGGATGATATTCGTCGCACCCCATCGAAGGCGGGCTCAGCCAGGTTTCTCCATCCAGCTCCACACCCGCAGAATAACTGGAACTGCCCGCCCCTCGGCACGGGGATACGAGGCTTAAATGCGTCAAGCTGGCCAGCTTAGGATCAGAACTTATATTGCCAACGCCATAAGAGGCCATCGGAGTCGTGCAGGAATAATTTATCGTGTTGTAGCAGCAAAAATTACCGTTATCAGGACTGTTGAAATAGACGATACTATTGTAGAGGTTGCAAAAAGCTGTTCCCCCATACGACACTCCCGCCGTATTTCCCGCTACCGTGCAATTATAGAGGCTGCTGACCTCCGCGCCTCCGCCGGCTGATCCCGCCGCATTTAGGAATATTGCGCAATTGTAAAGTGACCCGTAATAAACCCCTCCTCCAGTGTAGCTGGCCGAGTTGCCGGTCAGAATACAATTGGAAACGGCGACCGTTGCCGCGTCACACCATATCCCTCCACCGCTTTGTTCCAAATAAGTGGCGCCCGTGTCATGGGTTGCCCCATTGGTCAGGGTGAACCCCGACAAGCTCGCCCCACTCGTCAGATAAATGCACCGAATCGCATCCGCTCCGTTGGACGTGCCGGGTGACTGCCGCCCTTGAATGATTGTGAACCGCGCCCCATTGACACTATGAACGTACAGCCCTTTGTCCACCACCACTCGATTGGTCATCGTGCCATAAACCGCCCGCCCCCCGGTAGCGTACAAGCCATTCGTCACCAAAACCTCATCCCCAGCGACTGCGACATCCACCGCATCCTGAATCGTCACCGCCGCCGTGGACCATGAGCTGTAAGGGGCGCTCGGTGTTGGGTTGTTGGCATCCACATACCTCACGGCGGGAAAGCCCGACACCAGTGGTGCACAAATGAAAAGAACGCACAACGACAATTTCATGGGGCAGCTTAGACTACCATAACTTGCTCGGATTTGACAGTCGCAATGACCTATGGGTGCGGTGCGGTTGGAAGCGTCGCCCATAGCAGGGGCAAGCTTCTGGTTCTCGCGTTTCTTTTCAAAATCCGAGCGAGCGCCGCGCGGGACAGATGGAGTTTTTGTTCAATCCAAAATAGCCGTGCAAAGCGCTCCGCTTTGGCTGATGAAACCGACGCTGCCCGGGCGCGCAATGCCGGCGGCAAACGTCGCGTTGAGCGCGCCATGCGGTCGCATGAAGCCCAGACAATTCGGCCCCAGGATGCGCATTTTGCCGCGCCGGGCTTCAGTCAGAATCTGTTTCTCCAGCGCTGCGCCCTCGGGACCGACCTCCTTGAAGCCTGCGGAAATGATCACCGCTCCAGGCACACCGGCCTCAGCGCATTCGCGCACGAGCCCAGGCACAGTGGGCGCCGGGGTTACGATCGCTGCCAGATCCACTTTCTCAGGTACAGCGGCAATGCTCGGATAGGCTTTGGTCCCGAGTACTGTGTCCCGTTTTGGATTGATCGGATAAACCGCACGCGCAAAACCGCCGCGCGCGAGATTTTCCATCAACGTTCGCCCAACGCTGGCCTGCGTTTCTGTCGCGCCGATCACGGCCACGGACCTGGGGGTAAGCATCGAGTCCAGCGGATGAGCTCGCTTGCGCCAGATGTCGCTGGCGCGTTCGGTTCGTGTATCCGGGGCAATTACTTGCATGGCAATCGAGACAGTCGATCCAACATCAGCAACAAATTAATCCGCCATGGGATGCCGGGCTTAGCTCGGATTGCCAAAGGCTCACCTTATTTTGTGGTCAAAGCTTGCTGCCACAGTAACGGGTCAACGGAGGCAAAGCGCAGGGAGCGCGGCTGGGGCGAAGCCCAGCCGCAGCACCAGCGAGAGGAGAACGCCTCGAGTGGATGGCGTTCGTAGGGAAAAGGGGGCGAGACCTCGGGTGCGTCGGATGACCGGTTTTAGTGCAAACCCTTTGGCACGAGCCGATCAATCTCTGTCAACAGTTGGATGGGACTGAACGGTTTGGTCAGGAACATGGCGGCGCCGGCGGCTTTGGATTCCTGCTGGGCAGCATAGTGCGGGTTGGCGGTGATCATGATAACGGGAATCGCCTTGGTGTGATCCTCCTTTTTCAACCGCCGGAGGGCGGTCAACCCGTCCATCTCCGCCATCATGACATCCATCACGATCAACTGCGGCCCTTCGCGGTCCGCGAGTTCGAGCGCTTCGCGCCCATTGCTGGCGGCGATCATCTCGTAGCCCGCTCGTTCGAGATGATGCTGCAGCAGCCGATGGACAATCGGCTCGTCATCCACCACGAGGATCTTCGCCATGTTCGCGGGTAATGAGGCTCAGCTAAACGGGATTAGAGCACAATTCGACCAGTCGCGCAAGCCTGCATTTGCGCAGGCGCGCTGCGCGCTCCCCTGCCCCATCGGGCGAGCGCCGCGCGGCTAAATGACCGTTCCATGCGGCAGCACTCCATTCTTCGGAATTATCACTATTCCGTCCCGGATGTAGTATTTCTCGTGGTCCACTTTCTCCGGTTTGCCGGCGGGTGAGATGATGACGTTGTTGCCGATGCGCGCATTCTTGTCCACGATCGTGTTTTCGATGCGGCAGTTGGCACCGACTCCAATCCGCGGCTTGCCCGCGCGTTCATGTTCGACGATCGATTCGTACGATTCATAATAGTCGCTGCCCAGCAGGATGGCCCGATTCAAGACGGTGCCCGGCCCGACGGCACAACGGACCCCAACGATGCTGTGGGTAATGACCGACCGATTCAGAATGCAGCCGTCGGAAATGACGGCGTGATCGATCTGGGCGCCGTTAATCTTCGAGCCAGGCAAAAAGCGTGGCCGACTGAAAATCGGCGCGCTCATGTCGAAGAAGTTGAACCGGGGCAACTCATTAGTCACATCCAGGTTCGCCTCGAAAAACGCGCGAATCGTTCCGATATCCTCCCAATAGCCCTGAAACACGAAGGAAAATACGCGATAATTCGAAATGGCATTGGGGATAATGTCCTTGCCAAAATCGGGCAAGGTATTGTCCAGCAATTTGAAGATCACATCCCGATTGAAGATATAAATGCCCATGGAGGCCAAAAACAATTCGCCGCTGCCCTGGATGGCCAGCTTGCCATACCAGGCCGGGTCGAGGCGGAGTGAATCCTGCACGGCGCGGTCCGTGGGCTTCTCGACAAATCTCGTAATCCGCCGGTCAGCGTCAATTTGCATGATGCCAAGCGAGCCAACTTCGCGACGACTTACCGGTATGGTCGAGATTGTGATGTCCGCCTCGGTTTCACGATGTTGGGTGAGGATCTCGCGGAAATTCATCCGATACAATTGATCTCCGCTAAGAATCAGCAGGTAATCCCAATCGTGATTTCGAAAATGAATCGTGTTCTTGCGCACGGCGTCCGCGGTTCCCTGATACCACGACATATCCATGAACGTTTGTTCGGCGGCCAGCATTTCGACAAAACCGCCGGAGAAGTGGTCGAACTTGTACGACTGGGAAATATGGCGGTGAAGCGAGGCGGAGTTGAACTGGGTCAGCAGGTAGATTCGGCGCAGGCCGGAATTGATGCAATTGGAGATCGGAATGTCCACGAGCCGGTATTTGCCCGCCAGCGGAACGGCTGGCTTGGCCCGCTCTTTAGTCAGTGGAAACAGCCGCTTGCCCTGTCCTCCTCCCATAATGACGGAGAGCACGTTGCTGGTGTTTACCGACTGCCGCCCAATGGTCGCCATACAAGGCCTTAATTCACTCTGCGTCCCTGACCGTCTTATACTCCTTCACAGTCCAAGCGCAAGCAGCTTCGGACCGCGGCTGTCTCAGCCGCAGCGGCGATGCCCACATTCCAGCTTCAAATGCGACTGGCGCGACCTCCCAATTCAATCTGCCGCGCCTGAGACAGCCGCGGTCCGGCCGAAGCCTCCCGTTGTTCAACCCGGAAAAAGGCCTCGCAGAAATTTGTAGTTGGCTTTGTAGGCCTCGCGCACATTCCCGCCGGGCGGCACAGCTCCCTCAATCTGCATCCAGCCCTCGTAGCCAATGTCTTCAATGGCGTCCCGGACGCGCCCGAAATCGATCTTGCCCTGGCCGAGCAGGAAACCGTTTTCCTTCATGTGGAACTCACAGATGTTTCTCCTACCGAGCCAGCGAATTTCTTTGCTGACGTTATAGCCGCGATCCGTTGAATTACAGACGTCATAATACATTTTCACTGCCGGCGAACCGACGCGGTCCATGATCCGGACCGTCTCCTCGGAGCTCAGCCAGGATTCCAGCCCTAGAATCACGCCGGCTTTTTCAGACTTGGGCGCAACTTCTTTCAAGCGGCGCACGACCTCATCCGTGCCTTCCTTGTCACCAGTCAGATCGCCTTTGCCAAAAAACGCCAGCAATACAACTTTCATCCCGAGCGCCTGCATGACCTCGACGCTGTCGCTCACCCAGCCTTCGGTTCGAGGATCGCTCTTGTAGGGAACGTTGTTCATCTCACCAATTGCCAAAGAGGCGATCTCGACGCCGCTGTCCCGCGCGGCCTGCTTGAATTGTTGCTGCACCTCGGACCGGCGCAGTTTCATGTCATCCTTGACGCTGCCGAGGCTGACTTGCACACCGTCCAGTCCGATTTCTTTAGCCAGCTCGAAGCACGTCGGCGTGGCCATTCGACCCAGCGACCAGTCACAGGCTCCAATTTTTATCCGGCGCTTTGCCGACGCCGCCGCCAACAGACCCAGCGGAGCGGAAAGCGCTATGCCCGCGGCGACCGGGCCGGCGCGCACGAGCATTTCACGCCGGGTTAGCCCTAATATTCCACGGCATTGTAGCGGCGTCTCGTCAGACCGCCGCACTATTTGAGCGTGGGATCCGCGGCGCTCTGACGAGACGCCGCCACAAAGTGTGGGGCCTTCGAAGCGCGGGTGAAACATCCGGCCTGGTGTATTCACAAGTGACGTCAGGTTTTCAGGCCCCGAGTGTCGAACTCCCATTTCTCGGCGCTCTTCATCATCTCAGCCCAGGTGACATCATGCTGCCTGTAGGCGGCAGTGCGGCCGAGAATCGTCGTCAAGTTGCTCCGCACGCTCGGGGCCACAGTCGGGTTTGCGCAGTCCCCCTCAGTGATGCTTTTGTGAAAAGCAGCGATGTTGCTGATCGCACCATCGGCGTAGATGTTGTTCGTTTCGCCGCTGAAAACGTCATCATGACTGCGTACCCACACCTTGCCGCCGTAATGCGTCTCTGCCGTTCCCTTCGTGCCGTAAACGCGGCATAGAATGTCGTTACACGCCGCGCCGAATTGCTTCGAACTGAAGCTCACGATGACGTCGTTCGGGAACGTAAAGATCACCGCGAAATGATCCCAGCAATCCCCCAGGAAATCCCGCGCCCGGCCCCCCGTGCCCACTGCTTTGAGTGCCGCCGCATCGAGAAACCAGGTCGCCACGTCCAGCGCGTGGATATTCTGCTCGGTAATGATGTCGCCCGAAAGCACGCGGTCCACCGCCCAGGCACGCAAACGGGCATCAGCGTCTTTGCGGCTTCGGCGGTACTGCGCGTCCATCGCTTCGAAGTACAGGTCGCACATGTAACCGGCCTCCGCCGACTTGATCGGGCCGATCTGGCCGGCCTGCACGCGCTTGACCACCTCCCGGTAAGCGGGCGTCGCCCGGGTCTGGAAATCCACCAGGAACACCAGCTTCTTGCCTGTCGCCTGCTGGCCAGAACGGGAGATGCTCTGGCAGCCGGGCACATCGACGGCCACGGGCTTGGCCAGATACACATGTTTGCCCGCTTCGACGGCGGCAGCGGCCTGTGTCGGGTGGAAGTATGGCGGACTGATGATGGCGACCGCATCCACCTTGTTCTCCAGCAACTTGCGATAGCCAGACAACCCGGTGTACCGCCGTGCTGCAGGGACGCCGAGCTTTCCGCCGGCCCCGTCGGTCTTGTCCGGAAAATAATCAGCGACCGCCGCGACGTTGTACCCGCCATGCTTGGCAAAGAGCCCCGCGATCCAGGCACCACGCCCGCCGCAGCCGATCAATCCAAGATCGATCCTGGAATTTGCCTCGGTCGCCCGCACGAGTTTTGCGTTCAGCAACGTCACTGTAACCGCCGAGGCGCTTGCGCTGGCCAGAAAACGCCGCCGCGTCAAGTTGGTTGTCGGCTCGGCAGAGGTTTGGTTTCCTTGTTTCAAAGGTCGGGTGTCCTTCATAAGAGATGAATTAATATTCCGTCGCAATGTTGGCGACGACCCGGTCGAAAAATCAAGCGCACGAACTAGCCGTTTGCAATCCCGGTGCTCCGTTTCCAAAGGACGGGGAAGGGGGACCGGTCCTACGGTATTGCCGGCTTGACCGGCCGGACGCTCATCCATAACCTGAAGCAAGATGGACGACGATCCGAATTCCCACGGCACGATGACCAAAACAGCGAGTTACATCCGCCGGCACAGGAGTGACATAAAACCGTGGGCGGAAACCTGCGGCCAAATCCGCCCTCTGATCGACGAAAAGGACGAGGCGGCGGCAGAGGTCCATCACCTCGAAATCACTGATGCCAAACTTCACTACCACGAGCGGACCGACGAGGTTTATTATGTTTTGGGCGGCCAGGGCCGGATGGTTCTCGACGAGACGGAGATCGAACTAAGCGAAGGTGTAGTTGTGTACGTTCCCCGTGGAGTCAAGCACCGGGCGTGGGGCGATTTGAAGGTCTTGGTCGTCTGCATCCCGCGCGGCGTGCTGAACGACGTTCACGAAATCGGCTAATTGGCGGGTCAGGGAATCAACCGCGTGGCGCGCTCCTGCATCCAGGCGACGTCGCGATTGAACTCGCCGCCGAGCGGTGTCGGATAAGGGCGCACCTGGCCCCTCAACGGCGCTGCAAGAATCTTTTGAGTTGACCACTTCTTCAGCTCGGAATGGCCGTCCACGAAAGAAAACCCACCGGCCCCGCCATGATAATTGGCCGGATAATCCACGATGGATTCCGTCGTGGAGGGGTAGGTCAGCATGTCCACGACGAACATGCCGTCGTTGATGCTGTCCTCGCGCTCGTCCAGAAAGACAAAAGTCCGGGCGGGGCCCGGATCGTTAAAGTCGGAAGATTTTCGATAGATTCGGTATTCGCCGCGCCGGTCCCCGAAAGTGACGTTGGACCAGCCCATCGGCCGATTTTCGCCACGTCCGCCAATCCAGTTGAGCATCGACATGGTGCGCACGCGGGGCAGGCTTGTGCCGTTCACGGTGACCCGGCTCAAGTCCGCCGGGCACTTGAAAACAGCGGCGTTTTTGCAGTAGGGATAAAGGATACTCACCTTGAGATTATACTCGAGGTCCCAGTTGTCCCGGGCCGTGCTGTAATCCAACCAGCCGCCGACCCATTCGTAGGGGCCGTGTTTGACATGGGGCAGAACTTCGCGATTGTCATCCACGTACATTTTCCACGCCAGCAGCAGGTTGCGATGGTTGTTCATGCAATAAACACCCTGCGCCTTTGCTTTGGCGCGCGACAAAGCCGGAAGGAGCATAGCCGCAAGGATCGCGATGATCGCGATGACCACCAGCAACTCGATCAACGTGAAGGCTCGTCGCTTCATAATCGGTTGGTGGTAGGTGATGGATTCGAACCATCGAAGGCGTAAGCCAGCAGATTTACAGTCTGCCCCCGTTGGCCACTTGGGTAACCTACCGGAACTGGTTGAGGGTTCTAAGTTGAGGGCTAAGCAACCGCAACTCGAGTTTCCCGTTTCAGCTCCCGGAGAGCATAAGTTGTGCTGGATGCAAGTCAAACCCGAAGGAACGACAAACGCGAGATAACGAATAACCAAGTCCGAAGGAAGTCCAGATGACGAAGTTTCTAGCCCTGCCGGCATTAGAAGCAGAATGGGAGCTTTGTCCACCAAAGGGTGCACGGGCGATCTAAAAGAGGTTCGGATTTCTGGTTTCGGACTTCCTTCGGGCTTCGGCATTCGGGTTTCGGATTTTCGTCGGTCTTGTCTCTCCGCCGTGTTTGGCCTAGTTTGACCGGATGTTCGATTCGTTAAGCAGCAAGCTCCAAACTGCGTTTAAGAATCTGCGTGGGCTGGGAAGAATCTCCGAAGCCAATGTCAGCGACGCTCTCCGCGAAGTCCGGCTGTCCTTGCTGGAAGCGGATGTCAATTTCAAGGTCGCCCGGGATTTTATCGAACGTGTCAAAGTCAAATCCCTTCGTCAGGAAGTGATTCAAAGCATCCAGCCCGGTCAGCAAATCATCAAGATTATCCACGACGAGCTGGTGGAACTGCTCGGCTCGGAAAACGCTAGCCTGCAGTTGAGCGGCAATCCCAGTTGCGTGCTGCTTGTCGGTTTGCATGGCTCGGGAAAAACGACCTCGAGCGCGAAGCTGGGCCGCTTGCTGCTCAAGCAAGGCCGAACACCACTGCTGGTCGCCGCTGACGTGTACCGGCCCGCCGCCATGGACCAGCTTGAAACGCTCGGCCGGCAGTTGCAGTTGCCGGTCTTTGCCCGCCACGGCGAAAAGGACGTGCTGAAGATCGCGCGCGAAGCGCTTGAGTTTGCCAGGGCCCAAAATCGCAACACACTGCTCTTCGATACAGCCGGGCGATTGCAAATCGATGAACCGCTGGTGCAGGAACTCGTCCGATTGCGCGACCTCGTCAAACCCCAGGAGACATTGCTCGTCCTCGACGCCGCGACCGGCCAGGAAGCGGTGAACGTGGCCACTCATTTCGACCAGGCGCTCAATATCACCGGATCGATCCTCACCAAGCTGGACGGTGACGCCCGCGGAGGCGCGGCCCTGAGCCTGAAGGCCGTCACGGGCAAGCCGATCAAGTTCGCCGGCCTCGGCGAAAAACTCGATGACTTCGAGCCGTTTCACCCGGAGCGGATGGCTTCCCGGATTCTGGGCATGGGCGACGTCGTCAGCCTGGTCGAAAAGGCGGCTGAGGCCGTGGACCTGGACGAGGCGAAGCGGCTTGAGGAAAAAATGCGCAAAGGCCAATTCTCGCTCGAGGACTTTTTGGACCAATTGCGGCAAATGAAAAAGCTGGGACCGCTTGAGTCCATCATTGGAATGTTACCGGGCGGGTCCGAAGCGCTGAAAGGGGCGGACTTGAACAAGCAGGAAAAGGAAATGCGTCATATGGAGGCGATGATTTGTGGAATGACGCCGCAAGAGCGCCAGAACCCGCACATCCTCAATGCCAAACGGCGCCAGCGCATCGCCAAAGGCAGCGGCGTGACCGTGGCCGAGTTGAACACGATGCTCAACAAATTCAACCAGATGCAGCAAATGATGAAGAAGATGGGCAAATTCCAGAAAATGATGGCGCGGATGGGCGGCGGACCGGCGAGTATGTTGCGGTAAGAAACTAAACTTTTGAGCTGGAGAATCGAAGCCCGAACCGAAATCTGCTGCCACTAACTCCTGAGAGTCGAACAGGCGAGGCTTGGATTCGAAACTTTTCCAAGGTCATCCCCCTCCCCAAAATCCTATCGATCCTCAATGCCCTCTTGAGTTTCGTCGCGGTGGAGCTGGCCGTCCCTTTTGGTGCAGCAGCACTCTGCCATATCTTTTCCGGTGAGCGTGCCGCGATAATTGGCGGCTCCAGCAGTGCGAATCCCGTCCCGCAGGCGCACCCAACGAGGAGAAGTGTGGCGCCGACCTTTCACACCGGTTTAAGGGTGTTTTTCAAAGTTGTGTGGGAACCGGCTGTTTGCTCAACCGAAACACTCTAAACCTCGAAGCGCAACTGCTGGACCTTGGGAGAAGCCGCAAAAAGGCAGCCGATTCTGGAGCGAGTTGCTCGGGTCGCAAGCCGACAGCATTTCCAGCGTCGCAGGCGGCCAAGAATCCAGCCAAAAAATGTCCAGCATTAGCCAAAAAATGGTGAGTAGCGAGCTGACGTTCTTTCTTAAGCTCACTCCGTCTTGGTGAAGAAATGATAGATGCCGCGACAACCCAGTCGACCATTGTCCAGGGCGCGCCCAAGCTCAAAGGGAAGCCGCGAGTTTCGCCGAACACTCTCTTCGCGCTCGTCTACAACAAATACCAAACTAAGGACTCATGAAACATATTAATTCTAAACCACCATCAAAGTCACGGCTGCGGACCGTTCTGTGTCTTGCGGTCGCCTCGGCCGTTTTTGCGCCGCTCGCCCTGGTTGTGGCTGCGGACAGCAAAGCCGAACTGCCTTCCAAAACGGAAAAGCCTACGGACCAGAAAAGCAAGGCTAACCCCTCAGAAAAGAAACCGAAATCTCCCCCGAAAAAACTCACCGGCGCGGAGCTCTATTCAATGCACTGCGCCCGATGCCACCCCGAACGATATCCTAACGAGCGCACTTCGGCGCAATGGAAAACCGTCGCGATGCACATGCGCGTGCGAGCCAATCTCCCGGCCGAGCAGTTCAGAACCCTTCTCAAATATCTCCAGGAAAATAGTGGTTATTAAAAACCTCCAGAACCTGAATCGCCATGAAAAATACCCTAAGAAAGCATTTTGTGACTTTCGGACTGCTGGGAGCAGTTTGCGCCCTTGGCATCGCGCTGGTTCCGGTTGCGAGAGGAGCGGAGGTGAACGAAGAAGATTTTAAAGCCTTGAAAGAGGCCGTGCGGAAGCTCTCCGAAAAAGTTGATCGCCTCGAGAAACTTCACGAAGCGGACGAACAGAGGAAGCAGAAGGATCAGGAGCAAATCAAGCAACTGCAGGAGAAGCTGGGACAGGCACAGACAACTGCTGCCGAGGCCGCGAGAAAGGCAGACGTGGCGACGCAGGTACAGCCCGTCTATCGCGTTCCCGACGACTCAGGCAGTGTGAATAAGAACTTCATGATCCTGGGCGATGCCGAAATGCAGTACGCCAAATTCCCGGGACAACACGGGACATTTCTGTTTGCGGACTTCGCGCCGATTTTCCTGTATCGCGCCGGTGACAGAATCCTGTTTGAGGCTGGGTTCGACACGACGCTGCAGAACGGCAGCAATCCCGCCAACGGCCACGATTCCGGCACCACTACCAGCTTCGACTTGAGCTTTGCGCAGTTAAACTATGTTCTGAACGATTATGTGACCCTGGCGGCCGGGGACATGCTGCTGCCACTGGGGACTTACGCACAGCGTTCGGCCGGCGGATGGGTCAACAAGATTCCCGATGACCCCCTTCCGCGCGATCTGTTGCCGGGCACCGGCATCGGAGTGCAATTGCTAGGAGCCATTCCAATCGGGCAAGCGGGGCAGATTCTCAACTATTCGGTTTACGGAGTGAACGGGCCATCGTCGAGCGACGGCACTGCGGCGCCGGATCAGCTTGATTTGGGCGGCAATGTTGGTCTGCGGACTGACAATACGATCGGGAATTTGCACGGCAATCCGAGCGGCGGAGGCCGATTGGGCTGGTTTTATCCATTCGGCCCTCCCCATCACGATTTCGAGCTCGGAGGTTCGATCATGAGCGGGGAATGGGATGACGCCGGAAAACATTCATGGACTGGAGGGGCGCTTGACGCGAGCCTGCACCTGGGCCCCTACTTCGAGGTCAAGGGCGAGTATATTCGCACGAAGTACGGGAGCACGAGCGGCAACATCAGTCCGAGTGGTTGGTGGATACAGGGGGCATACAAGCTGGCGGGGTTAAGGTTGGAGCTGCCCGGGATCAACAACCTTGAGACTGTGGGCCGTTATGACAAGATCAATGACCACATCGGGAACCATTCGGAGCGTGAAACCCTGGGGCTTATTTACTACCTGAGCAACACTCTCCTTCTCGAAGGCGCGTACGAATTTCAACATGGCACAACGCGGGGCGACTCCCTGATTCTACAGCTTGGCTACGGATTCTAATCTGCACAACCATGCAACCAATACTTATGACAAATCAGCAGAAGACGATCAGACAAATCGCGCGCCGAGCTGGCTTGGCGCTTTTCAGCATGTGCATCAGCGCGGCAGCTGTCGAGGGCGCATTGGCAGCAAGCGAAAAAGGAATGACAAATCAGCCCGCTGACATCACTTATTTGCGTGACATTCAACCCATCTTTATGGGCAAGTGCTCGCGCTGCCATAACAGCCAGGCGAGATTCGTGTACAATTGGCTGGATTATAAGACGGCTTATCGAGATCGATGGGAAATAAGAAGAAGAATCTGGGACAGTTGGAAAGGGCACTATTACAAGGAATCCATGCCCATTCAGAACAGTCCGGAGTCACTGGCGATCACGGACGAGGAACGCGTTAGAATCAAAGATTGGGTGAGTACCGGTGCGACTCGAGGGGTCCCTCGAGTGCTCACGGGCAAGCGTTCGAAAGCCGAAAAGATCGAACTTGGAGGCCGGCTCTTCATGTCCGTCTGCGCTGCTTGCCACCAGACGACGGGACTCGGTATCCCAAATACTTTTCCGCCTCTAGCAAGCTCCGATTTTTTGAATGCCGACAAGAACAGGGCCATTAAGACTGTCATTAATGGCAGGCAGGGCGAGGTAATCGTCAATAGCCGCAAATTCAACAATAGCATGCCCTCTTTCCCATTGACCGATGACGATATCGCCAATGTCCTGACCTTCGTTTACAATTCTTTCGGAAACTCCGGTTTGGAAGTCATTCCCGAGGAGGTAAAAGAGCTGCGCGCGCAGCCGCCAGATGTCGAAGGACCAAGAGCCCCTGAACAGAAGAGTCAATATGAGTAACTGGCCGCGGGCTTGGTCCTCGGTAAAGCTGTGCCGAAACGACAAAAGTGACCGTTCTGGCGCTTAACCGCAACGGGCAGGAGTTCAATCCACTCTGAGCCACTCAAGGCACAAGCGTGCAGCGATAGCATTGGGCTGGCGGCGGATTGGTGGGAAGACTTTGATAGAAGACCAGAGTGCCATCCCCGTAAATCAGATCCAGCAGCGGGCCGGTGACCCAGTTCACCAAATTAGTGCTGGAGTCCAAGGTGAATTGCTGGTCCACCGTACCGTCCACGGAGAAGAGGTTGTATCCTCCCGATTGCGCAAAGCTCACAAAATTTACCGGCGTGTTCACAGGTATTACCTGGCTGCGAAGAATGGTGCCCTCAAAGCCGACCACCACGAGCTGGCCATTCTGGGTAGCCGCGCCCTCAAGCGACTTGGTGCTAATGGTGCTGAGGTTTGTCCAGTTCACAAAATCGGTGCTGGCCAATACGACGCCCTGGTTGCCAACGACGTAGCAAGTGTTGCTGACCATGATGGCGTCGTTCAGCCAGTTCGTCACTCCACTGTGGGCCGAGACCCAATTTGTGCCATCGGTGCTGGACAACAAGGTGCCGGTTTCGCCCACTGCCAACAGCCGGCCATTGAGGCAGCGCAGGCGGTAGAGCCAATTTGTCGTACCGGAGGCGCAGCGGGTCCAGTTGATCCCATCAGGGCTCGTCAAAATAATGCCGTTGTCACCCGTCACCAGGAGTAACCCATTGGTAGTAGTGGCGATGCCGGACAAGTAGTTTGTCACGCCGGAGCTGAGTTGGCTCCAGTTGGTGCCGTCAAGGCTGCTCAAGAGTGTGCCATTGCCGCCCACAAGATAGAAGTTGTTGCTAAAAGTACAGACCCCGGCCAGATCGTTGGTGGTTCCTGCCGGTGCTGGTAGCGCATACCAGGCCAGGCCGAGCGAACCGACATAGTTGGTGAACACACTCCCGTCGTTGTTGGTTTCCACAAGGGGAACCACGAGGTTCGGACTTACGGCCAGGCTGCCTTTGGTGCCCGCAGCCACGAGAAAATTCGATGTCCCGCCAACGCAAAAGAAAGCCGTGTTGGTGACAGAAACGGAGTTCGTTGACGAAACTTCTTCAACCTTCCAGTCTGCACCGTTGTCGCTGGTCATAACACGAGCGTTGTCGCCGACGACAATATACAGATTGGTCGCGACTGTGACCTGCCACAGCCAATCGCGCGCGGAGTAATAAGGCGTGCTCCAATTGTAATTACCGTTGGTAACGTAACTTTCCACGAGCATACCGTCATCTCCGGCCAGCTCATAAACACCGTTGGTGTCCAGCACCGCAGCAAAGTAGGTCCATGGCGGCACGTCGGCCAGGGAAGGCCCGAGTTGAGATGGCCAGACAAGCATATTGGAAACTACGGAGCCAAGCCGCACCTCTGAGTCTCCTGCCAGGAGGCCGGTGACATTATCCGCCACGCAGGTATAAAGCACATTGGTCGAAGCTGTTAGGTTAAACGGTCTCCAGTTGCCGCCATTGTTCGTACTATACAGCGCATGACCCGAGTCGCTCACGGCCCAAAACCCGGTGTAAGGGAAATTAGTGGATGAGCCCGATGAATTCACCCAGGTCACATGTTCCAACTGACCATAGGACTGCAAAATGGAATGTGATGTCCAATTGGTGCCATTGGTGCTTGTGGCAATGTATCCCTGTTCGCCTGTGGTCACGAAAACGCCGTTCCCATAGGCCACACTCAACAGCCAGTAGGGTCCCAAATTCGGGGGCGGCGGCTGCAAATGCCAGGTTGCGCCGTCGGTGCTGGTGTAAAGCGCCCCGTTGTCACCTACGGATACCATCAGGTTCGACGAAGCGGCCACGCTCACGATCCAGTTGGAAGTGTTTAATGATCCAGCCGTGAAATTCACACCATCATCCGAATAAGCCACCGCGCCGTTGGCTCCGGTGAGGATGATGCGATTGCCAAAAAAACCGACGGCCTGAAGGTCGTTTGTCAGGTGGCTGTTTTGCGGAAACCAGTCGATCAAGTTCGGACTGGTATAAACTTGTCCCAATTCACAGACCTGCACACCCAAAATGCCGTTCCATGCCATGTCCACAATGTCGTTGCCGTGGGGCTGCGGATTCGACCATCTCCACGAGAGCTGTTGGGCTGACGAAGTCCAGGTCAACGCCACCGCAGAGATCATCGCCAGCCAACCAGTGGGTGCGCGGCACACGAAATACTTCACAAGCTAATCAGGGTTTTTCGCTGTGAACACTTGCTCATCGAGCGCGCGACGGCGGATGTCGCCGTATGGTTCCGGCACGATGAGCCGAAACGTGCAGCCGGTACTTGTGGTGACTGCTAGTTCCAGTCTTGCGCCGAGGGTTTGAGCCAATTGTTTGCTGATGGCCAGTCCGATTCCGCCGCCGCCGGCTTTCCCGGAGGTGCAAGGCATGAACAGTCGCGATTCCATGCCGGGTGGCAGACCGCCGCCTTGGTCGCGGACCTCGAAGTGGACGGCACCGGCATCACCCGTCACGTGCAATTCCACGCTCCCGCCTGGCGCTGTCGCTTCAATTCCGTTTTGCACCAGGTTTTCCAAAATCAACAAAATGAGATCGGCATCACGGTTCGACAACGTCCGGTCGTTTAGTACCTCGGCTTCAAAACGAACGCCAGTCGAGTCCGCGAGAGCTTTTGCCCTCTGCGCGAGCAGCCCGATCAGTTCTCTGACCGAGATCTCATATTCCGCGCCCGTTTGTTGTTCCTGCAGTACACGCACCACACGGTTGATTAGTTCCTCCATGCGCTGCGTAGTGCTCACGGCCGTTTGCCAATCTGTATCGGAGCCGTTGCCGTTTTCAGTGTTGCGCGCGTGAACGAAATTGCGCAGTCCGGTCAGTGGATTTTTCAGCCCGTGAATCAAATGAGAAACCACCGCCCCCACCGCAGAAGTCCGTGCCGCAAGCGCGAGCTCGCGGTTTGCACGCAGAAGGTTGCTCGTGCGCTCGGCCAGTCTCTGGTTGGCGCTCTGCACGTGCCGCAGGGCGAGACCGAGGCCGGCCGTCAAAATGCCCGCACCAACGATGAAAGCGGCTAGAAACTTCACCGCCAGACTCCGATCGAGTCCGGCGTATTGACGGGCAATGCTGCCGCCGTCCATGAGAAACTCGATGACTCCGGCCAGATGCTGTTGATCATCCGTGCGCAATGGCACCTCTACAAACAGAAGCGCCGCCGTCGGACTGTTCGTTTCGGCCAGCAAATCCTGTTCCTGCATCCGTGCTTTGGCGGAAAAATGGCTGACCGGCTGGAGATGCTGCAGCCGGGCCAAATCCTGGGCCGACAGCGGCGTTTCGGTAATATAAGCTGGAAACGCATTGACAAACTTTCCGTCCGCAGAATACAGCCGAACACCCAGCACGTTGCGTAGACGGGAAACCTTGAGAGCAATCTGAAATTGCTCGCCGGGATCAGTCAGCGAGGCAAGGGTCTCGTCGCTGGCCCTGTCGTCCAGATGTTGCATCAACGTGACAGCCTCCAGAATTTCTCCGTCACGCTGGACAATTTGCGAGTGGATGCGCTGGCGCAAATCGAGGGCAGACCACGCCAGCGTCCCCCCGAGCACGGCCAGCGCTAGCGCGGTGGCGATTAAGGGCGCCCAACGTGAGCGCCGGATTGGGTGCTCCCTCTGAGTCACAGTGCTCATGGCGTGGTTTTGTTCCAATTAGACGTGTTGCGCTGCAAAATGTTACCGACCGTTTAACCCATTACTTCAGAATTCATAGCGCAGGCCTGCGGATACCGTGGTTCCCTTGTAGTCGCCGGCGTCGCCGGCTTCGTTGGAAATTGCCTGCTGATATTCCAATTTCGCGAAGGTCTTCAGGCCCTTGTACAGGCGGCGCTCCGCCTCGAGGGTTAAATTCACCAGTTCTCGGTACAGGGTTTGCCCGTTCAGGATTCCGGTTCCCTGGACTGGGTAATCCTCGAAAGCCAATTGAGCACTCCCTTTGATTTCCCAGTCGGCGGTTTGCCATCGGAGATCCATCACGACCTGATACTGGTAGTAATTGAAGTAGCCAGCACCATTGTCGTCCCGGTAAGAAAAAATGAAACGAGTGCCAGATTGCCAGTTCCGGTGCGCATCCCAAAACCGATGCCAGGCAAGTTCAGCCCGGTGTTGCCAGATCACCAGGCGTTTGGATAGCGGACGGCCAAACGCATCCAAGGCCACCCATTCGTCGTGGGGTTGATACGACGCTCCGTAACGCCAGGAGACTTCTGTCCGCTCGCCGAACTCGCATTCCACAGACAGGACTGGTCCGATGTCCCAATAGTTGTCCAATGGACTGTTAAGATACCAGCGCGTGACCGGCATTTCCAATTTCAGCCGTAGCCGGTCGGTCAGGCTTTTACGAACCCACGGCTTTGCCGTGATTGCGTAACCTTTCACTAGCGCAGTGGCCGGCACGCCCTGACTCGTCTTGATATCGAGCACACGATTTTCAAACAGGCCGCGTGCCTCCAGGCCGGTTTGCCATCCGTCCGGCAAGTCGCGTTGTATCCGGAGGCTGGAAATGAACAAGTCTTCCCCGCTCGTGCCCACGTCACGCCAGTAACGGATATCATCGCCCACTATCGAAGCCACAATCTGCCAGCCGTCTAACGGCACTCGCACGACAACTGCATTCAAGCCGTTGATGAAAAACCCGCTCCCCTGAGGATTAAGCGCGCTTAAGAGCACGTTGTCCTTGTAACCTACCCCGGACTCGAGGCTGGTCTGCTCGTCCCACAGCATGGATTCCGTCCAGAGCGACGTGACTTCCGGAATCAAATTCGTTTCTGACAGGGTGGGTTCGGCTCCACGACCCTGAAGCGTGAACAGGCAAGAGCATAAGCTGATGACACCGCAGTGCCGTAAACTTCGCCGGAAAAAGGCGCAAACAGCCTGGCAACCCGCAAGGGTCGCCAGGCTGGGACAACACTCAACTGCTTCGTTGGACAAGTAATTTGCGGGCGCTCAGTGACCTCGATGATGACCAATGCCACCTTCAGTGGCCGCGTCATGTGCCGCGTCAATGATCCGCAAAAATTCCTGGTGACTGATTTTGCCGCGCAACGCCGCCAGATCAACCTTCAGCTCGGCGCGGAAGGTTTTAAGCGCCTCCAGAAAGGCCTGGCGGTTCGCCTGGAGTAACGCCCGGATTCTTTCGCGCTCCTCGGGCGTGGCCGCCTTCTTGAGTTTAATGAGCAAAAGCCTCTGTTCCGCCAGGTATTTGTCACGTGTTTGATCGAAACTTACGATCAAGGTTTTGATGTTGTCGGGCGCGCCGCGCAGATCCCGATAGAGGTCTTTGTCATCATGAGGAACCACGACGGGGTTCGTCGTGCCGGCTTGAGCCCAGGCGGTGCGCGGTCCGCAAAGGCTCGCGAGGGTGACTCCGGACAGAATTAAGCATCGAAATACTTTCATAATTTCGTAAGTTTTGTTTTTTCTCGGAACCAGCTTCGGCTGGTTGCTTATGAACTTCATTTAGCAACGGTCGTGCCACGCATCGCAAACTGAGAAAACCATTGAAAACATTGGGTATTTATCAGGCTTGCCTTGAACCAGCCCGTTTTTGCTTTCGTGACTTGGGTGAATTCACCCAACTATGCCGTCGTTCCATTGAAAATTTGGGTGCTATTTCCCAGCGGCGGAATCCGACTTAGGACCGCCGAGCCGGTATCGCAAGAAATCCCGCGATACTCCCAGCAATCGCGCCGCCGCCGAAACATTATTGCCCGTCTGCTTTAGAGCCCGGCCGATCAGCACCGCTATCGCATCGTCGAGGAGAAAGCCCTCTGGCGGAAAACGAAATTCTGGATTCAACCACTCTGTATGCGCGACCGACTTGTTCGGATCAATCGGCGTTTGCAATTGTTCGAGGCTCAATTCCGTGGCGCTTTCAAACACGATTGCGCGTTCCAGTTCGTGGGCCAATTCGCGGACGTTGCCCGGCCATTGGTACGTCATTAGCCGCTGCCGGCCGCTGGCCGTGAGACGCTTGACAGGCACGCGGTGTCGTTGACACAGATCTTCCAGCAACGAATCCGCCAATTTCGCAACGTCCTCACCTCGTTCCCGCAAAGGTGGAATCTCAACGCGATACAGATCAAGCCGGTGAAACAAATCTTCGCGAAATTCTCCGCTCGCGACCAACTCCTTTAAATCTCTGCTTGTAGCCGCAATCGCTCGCGTGTCCACCGTCAATTCGCGCGTACCCCCTAGACGCCGGAAGCGGTTTTCCTCGATCACCTTGAGGAGTTTCGCTTGAAGTGCCAGCGAAAGACTGGGTAATTCATCCAGGAACAAAGTGCCGCCGCTGGCCGCCTCGAAGAGGCCGATCCGTGCCGTCCGCGCGTCCGTGAACGCTCCCCGTTCATGTCCGAACAACTCCGATTCCGCGAGCGATGCGGGCAGCGCCGAACAGTTCACTTCGACGAAGGGCTGCGTCGCACGCGGCCCGCGTTGGTGCAACCATCGCGCAAGGGTCGTCTTACCCGTGCCTGTTTCGCCCTGGATCAGCACCGGAGGCAGTTGTGTTCGCATGCCCGCGTCGGCATCCAGTATTTTCGTCAACTGCGCTTCTACGCCCGCCAGCGCATGGCCGAAAAAGAAGACCGATGCCGCCTGTGCCGTGTCGGCCCGACGCCTTTCATCCAATCGAGCGCTGTTGCGTGTCCGTTGTGCTCGCGCAATGACCAGTGGCATTTCGCCAATATCGAAAGGCTTGACCAGGTAATCGGTCGCACCCAGGCGCATCGCCTCGACCGCGCTGGATACACCGCCATTCGCGGTCATCACAATTATTGCCGTCGCCGGTGCAAAGACCTTTTCTCGCAACAGGTCAGTCCCCGTTCCGTCCGGCAAATTCACATCCAACAGGACGAAGTCAAATTGCTCTTCGCGCAACCGTTCGCGGGCGGCGGCAACGCAATCCGCCGCGGTGACATCGGCCTCGAACCGCTCCAGGTTCGCCACCAGTTGCCGCCGCAACAACGGTTCGTCGTCCACAACCAGTATGGTGAGTGCTTTCAGATCGGCCGTGCGCATGTTCGTGGAGATTCAAGCACTGCACATCATCTTGGTGAGCAAACGAATGGTTGTGAAGCCTGAAATCCCCGTTGGCCCAATTATCGCCTGGCTCCATCCAGGACTCGCAAGTTGTCCCGTTCGTGAAACTATGGGATGTTGGTCCTGCAACATGCCGGCTAAAGTCAAAATCTGTGGCATAACCAATCTTCCCGACGCATCGGCCGCGGCCGAGGCCGGCGCCGATGCGCTCGGGTTCGTGTTCTGGGAAGATAGTCCGCGTCGAGTTGCCGTCGAGGAGGCGGCCGCCATTATCCGCAAACTGCCACCTTTTGTTATGAAGGTCGGCGTGTTCGTCGACGCCCCCGAAGACCTGGTTTATCGCGCCATCGGTGAATGCGGCCTGAATCTGCTGCAATTCCACGGCGACGAGACGCCGGACTATTGCCTGCAATTTGGTTTGATGAGCATGAAGGCATTTCGGATTCGCGATGTGGAGTCCTTGCGCTCGCTCCCAGCCTATCGGACGGACGCCTGGCTGCTCGATGCGTACTCTCCGGACAAACGCGGAGGAACCGGCGAGACATTCAACTGGGACCTGGCCGTCCAGGCGCGGGAACTGGGTCGCATGATATTTCTGGCCGGGGGACTAGCACCCGAGAATGTGGGTGAGGCTATTCGGCAAGTCAAACCGTACGGCGTGGACGTCTCGAGCGGCGTCGAAGCGTCGCCGGGAAAAAAAGATTCGGTCAAAGTGAGGGCGTTTATTCAAGCCGTTCGTGACGCCGGTTGAAATCACCGAGCGGAAGGGGCGCCAATGCTCACCGGGTGTGAGTTGCAGCCCTGGGAGCAGAGGCGTTCATCATCCATCGCCGCCTGCGATTGCCCGAACTCACTCTTTGCGAGTCAAATCTCGAAGACAGTGATCTCTGGCCGGCAATTGAAGCGAATCGGCACGGGAAACCAGCCGATGCCCGCGCTGACGTAAAGCGGGCCTGAAGCCGTAGCAAACATTCCCAGATCGTATCGTCCTACGCCGAAAGGCACGAACAGTGGACCATAAAGCGGAAGGCGCACCTGGCCGCCATGGGAATGGCCAGCAAGTATCAGGTCGTATTGCGTTCCTCCCAAATTCTCGATCCAGGCAGGATAGTGCATCAGAAAAATGTTCCGAGTCGCCGCGTTCGGCCGGATCGGTCGTGTCTTGGAATTAAGGCAGGCAGCGCCAAGGAGCGAAAATTTGCCGTCCGCTGTCACCTGCTGTCGCTCTACCAACCAGCCGCCGCCCGTCTTCGCGAAGCACTCCGCGATACGATCGAAGGGTGCTTTGCTCCAATAATCGTGGTTGCCCGGAACACCATATACTGGCGACTTAATTTGGGCGAAAATTTCCAATGCTTCTGAGAGGTAACGAGTCTGCTCGATTAGATCCCCGGTGAAACAAACAAATTCCGGCGAGAGAGAGTTAATCTTCCGCACCACGGATTCCAGATAGGCTTTGTCGCCCTTGTGATGCACGTCCGTGAAGTGGATGAATCGATGCGCGGGCTTATTTCGACTGAGCCGAATTCTCCGAACCTTGACCCAAGTCGGTTCCAGCCACTTGGCGTCCGCCACTGCCAGAAGCGGGCTGCAAAGCGCCGCCGCGAGGAGGAAATGGCGCCGGCTGAGCCTGCGGGTAGCGTCAAGAGTTCTGTGTAAAAGCTGAGAGCGGGTGACGGGACCAATGGTTGTTCATTCGTTCAAAGACGCTGTAAAGAATCCGTTCACAACTGCTGCGAGTAGTAAAAGCGC
>JACXTT010002633.1_pt1 | contig 28290 bp, 28 predicted proteins | sample 9270951 | NCBI WGS metagenome assembly JACXTT01 (sample SAMN15532306, study PRJNA645909) | rock metagenome | isolation source: weathered quartz diorite | place: Puerto Rico | collected 2017-06-21 | reverse complement strand
ACGTTCATGAGCATGCTCGGTGGATTCTTGCGATCGTGCAGCGGATAGAAGGTCGCGTTGCACAGCGCGGCCTGAATCGAGACGCCGCAGGCCCAGACACCTTCGGCCAGGAGCGACGTCGTGACGTAGGAGCCCTTCCCCGTGCGCTCCCGCCGGTACAGCGCCGTGACGATCGCGGAATAGATGCCGACCGCCGTGGCGTGATCGCCGCTGCCCGCAACCGGCAAGGTCGGGGGAGCGCCAGCGTCCCGTGTTAGCGACAGCAAGCCGCTTCGGGCCCAGTAGGCCGTGATGTCGAATCCGGGCAGGTCGGCGTCAGGTCCTTTGTCGCCGTAGCCGGTGAGGTCGGCGTAAATCAGCCGGGGATTCCATGCGGCGACGTCCTCGTATTCCAGCTTCAGGCGCTTGCGCGCGGGGTGCGGCGTGTTGACGATCATGACGTCCGCCCATCTGACGAGCCGCTCGAGAATCTTCACGGCGTGGGGCGATTTCAGGTCGACCGCCATTCCGCGCTTGTTGCGGTTGTTCAGGTGCCAGGGATAGTTATCCCGCGCGTGAGGCTGGGGCGGGACCTTGTACACCATGCGCCACAAGTCGCCGGTGGGCGGCTCGACCTTAATGACGTCGGCCCCGTAATCGGACAGGATGACCGCCGCGCTCGGGCCCGCGATGAAGCTGGCCAGGTCCACGACCTTCAGTCCCGAAAAGATGTTGTCACTCGTCATTGTTGCCTCCTGGGTCGCTCAGTACGAAATCCCGCGCGATCCTGACGGCCTTGGGCCACCCTCTATCCGCCCCAGCACGGCCGAGATCCATTCCAGCAGGCGCGCGAGAACATTGGCGCGATTGGTCTCGTTGAGCATTTCGTGCCGTCCGCCGGGGTAGAAATCGTGGGAGACGTCGCGCATCCCGGCTTGCTGATAGCGCTCGATCAGAAGCTGAACTCCTTCGAGTTGCTGTCCGACCGGATCCTCACCGCCCGAAACGACGTAGATCGGCAAGTCGCCGCGAACCTTGCCAAGCGTCAATGGATCAGACAGCCGCGGCGCGGCCGCGAGGAACGACGCAAAGGACGCCGGCTGAAGCGCGGCGAAGCACAGCGGGTCGCTCATGAAGGCATCGACGACGTCGCGATCGCGACTCAGCCAATCGAACGGCGTCCGCGCGGGTTCGAACGGAGCGTTGAGGATGTTCTTGCCGGCCGGCGCCGCGTTCGCCACGCGCGCCAGAGCATCCAGGGCACCCGATCCAGAAAGGACGAGTCCGTCGATCTCGAGGCTGTGATCGAGCACGTATTGCTGCGCCGCGAAGGAGCCCATGCTGTGACCGAGCAGGATGAACGGCTGGCCGAGATTTTCTTCCCGGGCGATGCGACTCAGCCGCACCATGTCTTCCACCAGCAGATCGAAACCGCCCTTGCCGAAGTCTCCGAGGTGGGCGGCCGAGGGCGCCGTGCGACCGTGTCCGCGGTGATCGTTTCCGTAGATGGTGAGGCCGGCTGATACCAAGGCTTCGACCGTGCTGACATACCGGCCGACGTGCTCACCCATTCCGTGCGCGATCTGGACGACGCCGCGCTGGCGTCCGCGATGCTCCCATCGAACATACGCGACGCTCAGTCCGTCGGTGCTGGTGAGCCGGAACTGGGTGGAAGCCATTGCCGCCGTTCACCGCCCCTTGAACGCTGCCGTCCGCTTATGGAGAAAAGCGTCGGTCCCCTCGCTCTTGTCTTCGGTCCCGGCGCAGAGCCCGAACAGCGACGCCTCGAGGGCCAGGCCCTCGGCTTGGCTGGCCTCGAGTCCCCGGTTGACCGCCTCGAGCGAGAACCTGATCGCGATCGGGGCATTGGCAAAGATCTGCTTCAGGATTGCCTCGGCGCGGGGGATCAACTCGGCGGCGGGTACGACTTCGTTGACGAGGCCGATGCGATAGGCTTCCTGGGCGGTAATCATCGCCCCGGAGAGGATCAGCTGCAGGGCTCGGCCTTTTCCGACCTGTCGCGGGAGGCGCTGCGTTCCACCGCCTCCCGGAATGATGCCCAGAGTCACTTCGGGCTGGCCGAACCGTGCCTGCTCCGATGCCACCCTGATAGTGCACGCCATGGCCGTCTCGCAGCCTCCGCCGAGCGCGAAGCCGTTGACGGCGGCGATCACCGGCTTGCCGAGATTTTCGACCAGCGTGAGGACGTCCTGCCCGTAACGGCTCGACCGCTCGGCATCGACGGCCGTGATATGGGCGATCTCGCTGATATCCGCCCCCGCTATGAACGCTTTGTCTCCCGCCCCGGTGAGGATGACACCGCGCACCGCGGCGTCGTCACGCGCGTCCTCGAACGCCGCCCGCAAGTCTTGCCACGTTCGTTGATTCAGCGCGTTGAGCACCTTGGGCCGATTGAGGGTCACATACGCGATGCCGTCTTTCTTCTCGTACAAAAGGTTCTCGAGTGCCGGCGTGGCGATAGTCGAGCTCATCAACGTGTCTCCTGTCCTCAGTACGAAGCGGCTCACACGAAGGCGCTGAGCCCGGTGACGGCCTTGCCGACGATGAGGTTCTGCATCTGGTACGTGCCTTCGTAGGAATAGAGCGCTTCCGCATCCGCGAAGAAGCGTGCGACGTTGTAGTCGAGGACGATGCCGTTCCCGCCGAACAGCTCTCTCGCCCAGGTGACCGTCTCGCGCATCCGGGCCGTGGTGAACGCCTTGGCGAGCGCCGCATGATGGTCGGCGAGCTTGCCTTCGGCCTGCAGCTGTGCCGTGCGAGCGACCAGGCATTGGCAGGCCGTGACGTTGCCGAGCATCCTGGCGAGTAGATCCTGGACGAGCTGGAACGAGCCGATCGGCTTGCCGAACTGCTGGCGCTCCTGGGCGTATCGCAGCGCGTGCTCGTAGGCCCCCATCTGGCACCCCGTCGCCTCCCAGCCGACCAGGTAACGCGTCATGCGCAGGACCCGCGCCGTGTCGCGGAACGTCGTGTCCGCCTGGAGGCGGTTCGCCTCGGGCACCCGGCAGTCCTTCAGCGTGATCTGGCCGTTCTGGACCACCTTGAGCGCGATCTTGTTCTGGATCTTTTCGACGCTGAAGCCGGGTGTTGTCTTGTTCTCGACGATAAAGCCCTTGACCTGGTTGTCGGCCAGGTCGCGGGCCCAGATGACCGAGAGATCACACCACGGCGAGTTGCCGATCCACCGCTTCTGGCCGTTGAGGACCCAGGTATCCCCTTCGCGCTTTGCCGTGGTCAGCAAGCCGCCTGCGGCGCCCGAGCCCACCAGCGGCTCGGTCAGACCGAAGCAGCCGATCTTCTCGAAGCGGGCCATGGGTGGCAGCCACTTCTGTTTCTGCTCCTCCGATCCTCCGAGGTAGATCGACCCCATCGCGAGGCCGTTGTGGACGCCGAAAAAGGTCGCGATCGACGAGTCGACCCGCGACATCTCCATCGCGACCAGGCCGATCAGCAGCGCGCTTCCGCCCCGACACCCGTAGCCCTGCATGCCGAGGCCCCCGAGGTTGAGCGCCTTGAAGGCCGGAAGTAACTCGAACGGAAATTCGTCCGCGGCCCAGTACTTGGTGATGATCGGCGCGACGTGCTCCTCCATGAAGGCGCGGACCTGCTTCACCACCCCGAGCTCGTCGGGGCCCAAGGTCTCCGCGAGCTGATAGAAGTCGCTGTTCGGCGCCGGCAGAGGTTTCCGTTCCGGTCGTCCTTTTGTTTCCGTCAGCGTAGCCATCTCGGGCTCCTCTCTCGAAAGATCGTTTGAGCGATGTCCTCGTCGAGGACGGTCGTCGGGTGCCGAAACCGTTTGATGACGGCGACGGTGACGCCGACAAAGGGCAATACAACCGCAAACTGCACCACGAGGAGGGACGGCTCCGTCGGCGAAAGCGCTCCGGCGACGCCGACCAACACGTTGAAGTACAGCGCGGCGCCGGCTGACACGGCATAGGTCGCGTGCCAGGCGCCTTGGAGGCGCGCTCCGAACCGGGTCGCGCTCGCCAGCGCCAGCACCAGGACCGAGATGAAGCCGGCCGCGTGCCATGGTCCCAGATGATCGGCCATCGCCATCTAGTCCTTGGCCTGGCCGTGGGCTTCGACCTTCCACAGGAGCTTGTCGACACCGCGCGAGATCTCGGTGAAGAGATCCACGGTGTCGGCGTCGCCCAGCGCCGTCGCGGCATCGATCCCGGCCCGCGTTGAGGCACCGAACCTGGCGAGGGCCGCCGAGAGCGCCGCGACGTGCTGACGGCCGGAGCTGATGTCGAGGGGATACTCGAGCAGGCGTGACGTCCGTGCGGCAGTCCGAACGGTCCCGAATGCGGTGCCGCCCAGCTCGACGGCGCGCTCGGCGAGATCGTCGGCGTGCTCGATGATCTCCTCCACGACCGAGTCGAAGAGCTCGTGGAGCGCGATGAAGCTCGGCCCTTTGACGTTCCAGTGCGCCTGCTTTGCCTGGAGCGCGAGGTCGAGGGCATCGGCGAGCTGCTGGTTGAGAAGCTCGACAACCCCGGCGCGAACCTTCTCTGCCAAGTCGTTCTGAGTGTTCCAGGGGAGACTCATTTATGCGGCTCCTGCTCGTCCGACTCCGGCGTCAATTGCTGCTGGGAAACTCTCTCCGCGGCGATCCAGCTGCGCACGTACTCTGGGCAGTTGACGATGCGAACCCCCGCCGTCTCCGCGTCCGCCAGGAACTGCACCGCCGTCCGACCGACGAGGGTCACGTCCTTCAGATCGAGGGTGACGCGACCGTCTTTCTCCTTCGCCAGGAACTCCTGCAGTCGGCTCGCATGCTCGATATCCAGGTCTCCGCTCAGTGCGAACACGACCGTATCCTGCGTGACCGAGCGATGAATTCGGAACGTCAATCGCCTTCTCCATCGCTCATTCGACAGAGCAAAGTGGCGGCCAACTCGAAACGATTGTTTCTATTGATGTCAGCCGGCGGGGCCGCGAATTTCTCGCGACGGTTCGCGAAAAACGACATGGCGCGTCAGCCGGAGCTACGCGTCGCGAGAGGCTGCGCCCCGGGTGCCGATGAGGCGTGCCGGGCGCCGCTCACCGATCCGTGGTGATTCACGATCAGGCGAGACCCGCGTTGGCCGGTCAGGTACGTCCACACCCACTGCACGAAGACGCTCACGCGGAGACTCGACTGAGCGAGGAATTCGAGATGCACTGCCGCCCATGCCATCCAGGCGAGAAAGCCGCTTAGGCGGATCCGCCCGGTCTGGAGCACGGCGAAGCCCTTGCCAACGACCGCCATAGTCCCTTTGTCGAAGTAGCGGAAGGAAGGGAGCGGGGGTTGCCCACCGATCCGACGATGAATTGCGGCTCCCGAATAGCGCCCCTGCTGCATGGCGACCTGGGCCACTCCGGGCAGCGGCCGACCATCGTGATCGAGTGAGGCCGTGTCGCCGATCACGAAGATCTCGGGATGGCCAGGCACGCGGAGATCGTCTTGAATACGGACCCGCCCGGCGCGGTCCGTCGCGGCCTTGAGCCACTTGCCGGCGGGCGAAGGGGCCACACCCGCCGTCCAGATCACGGTCTTGCTCGCGATGCGCTCACCCGCGATGATGACGCCGTCGGCGTCGATACGGTCCACGCCGTGACCCAGCCGGACTTCGACGCCGAGCTGATCGAGCCGCGTCTTCGCGGCCGACGACAAGCTCTCCGCGAACGGGCCGAGCACGCGCGGCGCCATGTCGAGCAGGACGATACGCGCCGAGGTGGGATCGACCCGCCGGAACTCCGATCGAAGTGTGCTGCGGACGAGAATCGCGAGCGCGCCCGCCATCTCGACACCCGTCGGCCCGGCGCCCACGAGGACGAAGGTCAAAAGATCACGATGACGCTTCGGGTCCTCTTCCGACTCCGCCTGTTCGAAAGCAGTGAGAATCTGATTTCGAATCGAGACCGCGTCGGCGAGGCTCTTGAGCCCTGGCGCGAACTCAGCGAATTCGTCGTGGCCGAAGTAGCTGTGACCCGCTCCGGTCGCCAGGATCAGATAGTCGTACCCGATGGGAACGCCCTCCCGATCCACAGAGTCGACGAAGACGCACCGCCGATCGATGTCGACACCGGTCACCTCGCCGAGGATTACGGTGGTGTTCAGCTGCGACTTTAAAATTCCGCGAATCGGCGAGGCGATCTGCCCCGGGCTGAGCACGGACGTCGCGACCTGGTATAGGAGCGGCTGAAAGAGGTGGTGGTTCTGCCGGTCGATCAGAAAGACTCGAGCGTTGGTCTTGCGCAATGCCTTGGCGGCGGCGAGGCCGCCAAAGCCGCCTCCCACGATGACGACTCGTGCAACCGAATCAGGCATGATGGCCCTCCATGGCGACCCGCCCGGATGACAGCTCGACGATCAGCCGGAGGATTGGAAGCAAAAGCGGAAGCGATCCTGGGATCCACATGATCACGCCGGCAAGCGCCTGGTCGTCGAGGGATGAATATCGGGTATAGATCACCCGGTCGGAGAACGTCAGGATCACGGCGAGCGGCAAGCTCTGGAACATCGCGAGACCCAGGTACGGAACCATCGTCCAGCGCGGCCACTCCATCCGCGCCGGCCAGGCGAGGATCACGGGGCGCCAGAACAGCAGAGCGCTCACGAGGAAACACCCGTGCTCGACGTGGTGCCAGAGATCGGAGTCGAGTGCCTGGTCGTAGAGCGCCGGCACGTGCCACACCCAGAAGGCGATGGCAAATGCAATCCAGCCGGTGAGTGGATGCAGAAGCCACCCCGTCAGGCGCGCGCCCGCCGAGCTCCTCGTCAATGCAAGCAGCTGGCCCCGAATCGACCGGGGCAAGCCGACGAACAGGGGAGCCACCGGAGCGCCCATCCACATCATGGGCGCGACAATCACCATGAGAAGCAGATGCTGCACCATGTGCGCCGACAACCAGCGGTGGGTCAGCGCGTCGACCGGTGACGCGAGAGCAAGCAGCATCGTCGCCAGCCCACTCAGGACCATGACGGCCTGGCGCGCTGCAAAGCGCCCCGGCAGGCGGCGGCGCAGTCGGCTCCATCCCCGGAGATAGACCGCCGCCGTAATCGCGACCGGGATGCTCACCGACGGCTCGACCAGCCAGGCGCTCATGGCCGCAACGTCTCCATGAACGCGACCAGCGCGTTCACCTCCGCGGGACTAAGATTCTTGCCGTAGGCCGGCATGTTGCCGCCACCCTGCAGGACCTGACGGATGAGCTGATCGCGCGTCTGGCGCGTCGCGATGCCGTCGAGTGCCGGCCCGCGCTTTCCCCCCTCGCCGCCGAGACTGTGGCAAGTCCGGCACTGCTTGTTCTGTAGAACCAACGCTCCCTGTAGCTCGAGCGGCGTACGGCCCTTGACGTATTGCACTGGCGTGGCTGCGGCGGTCCAGGCCTCCATCTGCGGTGACCATGGAACCGCCACGCCGAGCCCGGCAAGCGTCGCGACGATGAGGACGATCACCAGAACTCCGAGAACCGCGACAGGACGGTGCTTCCAGCTCTTCTCCCCGGTACCGGCGAGAAATGGCACGAGAAAGAGCGCCGCGATCGCCAGGACCGGCCCGACGAGGATCACGACCGTCTCGGTCCAAGGCGGAAGCAGAGCGAACAAGGCATATAGCGCGAGAAAGTAGAAGTCTGGCTTCGGCGCCGTGTCGATGAGCGTCGGATCGGGAACGCCATGAGGGCCGAAGGGTCCGAACAGGAACGCGCAGACCACGACAGCGAGGACGACCAGGCCGCAGGCCACCATGTCCTTTCGCGCCGCATAGGGAAAGAACGACACGCCGTCCTTGTGGACCTCGTCCTCGTACTGCTTCTGATATGTCTCGCGGGTGACCACGCGCCCCGGCATCGGCCACTCGTTGATACCGAGCCGGAGCACGAGCCAGAGGTGCAGGCCGATCATGGCGATGAGGATCCCGGGCACGAGAAACACGTGGACCGCGAAGAACCGCGACAGCGTACGTCCCGCGATGATTGGACCACCGAGCAGGAGCTGAACCAGCATGTCCCCCACACCAGGGGCGCGAGAGGCGATCGATGCACCGATCCCGAGGCCCCAGTAGGCGTCCTGGTCCCAGCGCAGAATCTGGCCCGTGAACGCCATGCCGAGGGTGCAGAGGAAGAGGAAGACGCCGACGATCCACGTGAGCTCGCGCGGGTATTTGTGGGCCCCCCACAGGAAGACCTGGATCATGTGTACGGTCATGACTGCGACCATCGCGTTGGAGCCCCAGAAGTGGACGGCGCGCAGGAACCAGCCGAACGGCGCCTGGAAATTCAGATAGAGCAGGCTCTGGTACGCGCCGTCGGCGGACGGCACGTAGACGAGCGCGAGGCAGATACCCGTCGCGATCTGCAGCACGAACAGCACGAGCGTGGCGCTGCCGAAGACGTACCACCAGCTCGCGGTGCTGCGCGGAACCGGATGATCCATGACCGGCGCGATGGCGCCGCCGAGGCCGGCGCGCTCCTCCAGCCAGGCGAGCGTCGAACGGACGAGGCCGGGGCCCTGCGCGCTCACACCGGCCTCGAGAGAGTGGGCAGCTGCCCGCCGCGCACCCAGAGGGCGCCGTCACGAACGCGGTGCTCGTATTCGAACAAGCCGCGGGGCGGCGGGCCGGAGGCGCGCGAGCCGTCCTCGTAGTACGCGCCGCCGTGGCACGGACACATGAACAGGCGCGACTGGGCGAACCAGCGCACCGGACATCCCAGATGGGCGCAGTTCACGGCGAACACCTGGAACCGCTCGCCCTCGATGTGGCGTACCCAGCAGGCGACCTTCGCGGTGGCGCCGTCCCACGCAACGCGGACCGGGTTCTCGTACGTCGCCAGACGCGTCTCGCCCACGGGGAATCGGCCGATCGGGCCCAGCGCGATCCACGACTGCCCGTCCGTGCGCCGCCGGGCCGCGCCGAAGATGTATCCGACGACCGGGATGCCGACCAGGGCGGCGCCGAGCACGTTCAAGCCGACGCCGAGCCGGAACAGGAAACTTCTGCGCGACTGGGCTGGTGTGGTCATGGAAGCCTCCCCGGCACCGGCTGCCGCTGGGCGACGAGCCAAGCGACCACGTCCGAGACCTCTTGCGGTGTCAACGGCGCGGTGCCGCTCTCGCCCCGCCAGTCCGGCATTCCAAGATCCAAGCGTCCCGCGATGACGGTCGTCCTCAGATGCTGCTCGCTGACGAGCGCGAGGTAGGACGAATCGGTGACGTGACCGCCTCGCCCGCTCTCGCCGTGGCAGCCGGCGCAGGCGCCGGCAAAGACCTCCAGACCGCGCTGCGCGCTGCCAGGCTCTCGGTTCGCCGCTCGTCCCCCGTCATAGGGTGGAATCTCCAGTCCGGCGACCACGTCGGGTTGCCGCCAGCGATCCGCGATTCCACGGACGAGCACTTCGATCTGTTCATCCGTAAGCGTGCCACCGGCCTCGAGCGCAAACGCGGGCTGCGCCGTCCCGGGCACGCCGGCAGCGATCACCTGCCGTACGCGCTCGAGCGGCACCACGGCGAGATAGACGGGATCGTTCAGGGCTCGTGCCGCTCCCAGGCGTCCCGCCGCGCCGTGGCAGCCGGCGCAATTCCGTGCGTAGAGCGGCTCGAACGCCATGATCTCGCTCGGCGTGAGCTCCCGAGCCTCGGGTCTCGGTCGACCGGGGGCGGCATCGCACCCCGCGAGGGCGAGCGTCGTCACGAGCGCCGCCGTGATCAGTCGCGTCATGTGTCGCCGCGCCTGCCTCGGCCAGTCGCCTCGACACGCGCGCGCGCGACGAACGGACGGGTCTGCGCCGTCGCGACGGGCGTCGCGCTCGCGACGACCCAGCCGGTGGTGAGGCCGAAGGCGATCTGCGAGGCGATGAACCAAGACCAGGCGATCCGTGCGTTCAACGCTGGATCGATGACCCCGAGGGAGGCCCAGAGGAACCCGCTCCACAGTAGTGGCGCGAGCAGGCCGCCCCAGAGCAGATGCCGCCTGGGAAGCAGCGGCAAGATGGCCGCGTAGAGCGCGCCGACGAGGACCGACGTCACGCCGTGGGCGACCAGACCCACCACGAACGCGACGCCGTCGAAGGCGCGTAGCGTCGCGAAGTCGGCCTCCGCCATCCGCGGCATCGCGATAGCGGCGAGGAGGTTGAGCGGATACCATACGCTGCCGTGGACGACGATGCCGTAGAGCGCAGCGCAGAGGGCCATCGCGCACGCGCCAACGAGCCCGCCTTTCACACCCGCGGACAGCGGCTGAACTTCCACGGGAACGCGGACGCGATGCAGATCGTCGCCGAACGACAGGCGTTCGACCCTCAGGAGCTGGGGCATCACCGAGGGCGCGACGCTCGGCGTCACCGCCACGTATTCCTCGCGCTCCTCGGGAAGCACGCATTGCCACCACCGCACCCCGCCGACCAGCGCGAGCGCCACGCCGACGACGCTGACGGCGAGATGGGTCACCAGTCCGGCGAATCCGAGGGCGACGCCGAGCGCGACCACCATCGGCCACACCGTCGGAGCGGGAAGGGCAATGCGGTCAGGTTCATTCGATGGGGTCATGGCCGGTCGAGCGCCAGCACCGCGAGAAGCAGCGGTAGATAAAGCAGCGAGGTCAGCAACACCCGTCGGGCCGAGGCCGTCGACCGATTGCTCGCGTGCGCCAGCCCGGCGCCGAGCAGTCCCAGACCGAGCCCGCAAGCGGTTACGAAGTAGGCGATCCCACTGAGCCCGATCACTGTCGGAAGAAGGCTGGCGGCCACGAGGCACAGCGTGCTCGACACCATGCTGCGCTCCGACATCGTGCCGCCGGGGTCCACGACGGGAAGCACACGCACGCCCGCGCGGGCATAGTCGTCGGCATAGAGACGGGCGATCGCGAGCGTGTGCGGAAGCTGCCAGAGGAACAGGATCGCGAACAGCACGCCGGCACCGAGGCCGATATTGCCCCGCGCCGCGACCCACCCCGTCACCGGTGGCAGGGCACCGGGGACGGCGCCCACCAGCATGCATAACGCGGTGCGTTGCTTGAGCGGTGTGTAGGCGCCAATATAAAGAACGCTGGTGGCAAGGCTCACGGCGGCTGCCGCGGCCCCGACGCTGACGGCAAGGTATGCCACACCCACAGAGGTGAGCGAGTTGCCGAACAGCAGCGCCTCGAGCGGCTGGAGCCGACCACCTGGCAGGGGGCGCCACTTCGTGCGCTCCATCCGAGCGTCGATATCCCGCTCGACGTACTGATTCAGCGCCAGTGTTCCGCCGGCGGCCAGGAGGGTCCCGACGAGCAGTTGGGCCACACGCAGGTAATCCGCCGGTCCCGTGAGCGCCACGAGATATCCGACGAACGTCGTCGCGAGAACCATGATGAGGACGCGGGGCTTCGTGAGCGCGACGAGGTCGGCGGCCACCTGGTACCGATCTCGAGGGATGGTCGCGACGATGATCTGGGCGATCGGCTTGCTCATCGGCCGATCACGTAGACCACGGTGAAGACGACGACCCACACGCCGTCCACGAAGTGCCAGTACCAGGAGACGACCTCGACGCGCTCGGCGTGGGCGGCCTTGAGCCCTCCGGTGGACGCGAAGACCAGGCACAGGCTCAGCATGATGAGCCCGAGGATCACGTGCGAAGCGTGAAGACCCACGAGCGGGTAGAACGTCGTCCCGAAGAGATTCGTACCGATCGTGAGGCCTCGGTCGGTGATGAGCCGGCGCCATTCCTGAGCGGTGCCCCCAAGGAACGCGAGGCCGAGCACGACTGTCACGAACAGCCAGGAGCCGGCGCGGGCGGCACGGCCTGCGGCCAGCGCTCGAGCCGCCAGGGCAACACTGACACTGCTCGACAGCAGACACACGGTGCCGACGATCGGCAGCTCGAGAACCTCCTTCGGGTATGGGCCGGTCATGCTCTTGCCGATGTAGAAGAGGTAGGCGACGACGAAGACGGCGAAGAGCGACGTCTCGGCGATGATGAATCCGATGATGCCGGCGCGCCCGCGAGCCGGCCCGCTACTCATGGGGCCCGTCCGGGTCGTCGGGATGCTGCCGGTCCCACAGCGGCCGTCGGCTGGTCACCGCGGGCACGGTCGCGAAGTTGTAGACGGGCGGAGGGGAGGTCGTGGCCCATTCGAGAGTCCAGGCTTCCCACGGGTTGTCGCCGGCCGGCTCGCCGTGGCGCAGCGAGTACACGACGTTGACGACGAAGAGCAGCACGGCGAGGGCCTGCAACGGCACGCCGACAGTCGTCACGAGGTTCAAGATGTCCCACCCACGATCGGCGGGATACGTATAGATCCGTCGGGGCATTCCCAACAGCCCCTGGAAGTGCATCGTGACGAACGTGAGGTTGAACCCGACGACCAGCAGCCAGAAGACCCACCGTCCGACCCGCTCGCTCAGCATCCGACCGGTCGCCTTGGGGAACCAGTAGTAGAGAGCCGCGAAGATCGTGAAGACCAGGCCGCCGATCAGGACGAAGTGGAAGTGAGCGACGACGAAATACGAATCGGTGAGCTGCCAGTCGAACGGCGCAACGGCGAGCATGATGCCGGTCAGGCCCGCGCAAAGAAACTGGAACAGGAAGGCGCAACAGAAGAGCATCGGCGTGCGAAAGCGCAGCTTGCCGCCGTAGAGCGTGGCGAGCCAGTTGAAGATCTTCACACCGGTCGGGACACCGACCAGCATCGTCGAGGCCGCGAAGAACGAATTCAACGTGCCGCCCATGCCCACCGTGAACATGTGATGGGCCCACGTGCTCATGGAGACGGCGCCGATCGACACGGTCGCCGCGACCAGGCTCGCGTACCCAAAGATGACCTTGCGGGAGAACACCGGAATGATCTCGGAGACGAACCCGAATCCCGGCACCATCAGGACGTACACCTCGGGGTGGCCGAAGAACCAGAAGAAGTGCTGCCAGATGACCGCGGAGCCGCCAGCCCGCGTGTCGAAGTAGTGGGCCCCGAGGAACCGGTCCAGCAGCAGCATGATCTGAGCGGCGGACAGCGGCGGCAGGATGATGAGCGTCATCGCGGAGACGGTCAGCATGGTCCAGACGTAGACGGGCATCCGCCCCAAGGTCATCCCCGGCGCACGCATCGTGGTAATGGTCGCGATCAAGTTGATCGCGGTCGCGATCGTTCCGAAGCCGGTGATCAACACGGCAAGATTCCAGTAGTCGGTGGCGTTGCCCGGGGTGAAGGCGCGCTCATTGAGGGGCGCATACGCGAACCAGCCGACTGCGGGCGCCGACCCGGCCCCGTATAGACCGTCCCCGCCCACGAAGCTGAAGTAAAGCAGCGAGCCGCCGAACAGGAGGATCCAGAACCCGAACGCGTTCAATCGAGGAAAGGCCAGGTCGCGCGCGCCGATCATCAACGGGACGAGATAGTTGGCAAACCCAAAGATGATCGGGATCCCAACCAGAAAGACCATCGTGGTGCCGTGCAGCGTGAAAAGGCGATTGAATGTCTCGGCCGGCACGACCGTGAGGCCAGGCCATGCGAGCTGCAGGCGCATGAGCGACGCTTCGATGCCCCCGATCACGAGAAAGACGAGGCCGGTCGCGACGTACATGATGCCAAGGCGCTTGTGGTCGACCGTCACGACCCAGTCGTGCAGTGTTGCCAGGAGCCCGGACGGGCTCGATGTCTCTGCTGTGGCGTCGAAAGGCGTGGGAACGGGAGCGGGGATGGGCGTCGTGGCCATGGCGTCAGCGCAGAGTCACGAGAAACGCGACCAGCTGGTCCAGCTGAGCGTCGTCCAGCTTCATCGCCGGCATGAGAGCGCCGGTCTTGAACGCGCTCGGGTCCTTCACCCACGTGCGAAGGTTCTCGGGCGTATTGCGCGCGGCGCCGGCGCCGAGCGTCGAGCGGCTCATCAAGTGCGTCAGGTCGGGGCCGAACACGCCGTTGCCTGGCGTCCCCTGGACGCTGTGGCAGTTGATGCAGGCCAGCGACGAGAAGAGCTCGCGGCCGGCCCTCGCCGCCGTCGCCTCCGCCGGCGCGGTCTGCTGAGTCGCGACCCACCTCCGGAACTCGTCCTTCGGATGAACGATCACGACGAGGAGCATCAACGCGTGCTGGAGTCCGCAATACTCCGCGCACTGGCCGACATACGTCCCGACCCGCAGCGGCTCGATCCAGACGCGATTCGTCTTGTTCGGGATCACGTCCATCTTCCCCGCGAGCTGAGGGACCCAGAAACTGTGCGCCACGTCGACCGATTCCAGGGTGATGAACGTCAGCGCCGGGCTGGCGGTGTCACTCACGGGGACGTGGATCTCGTTCGCGGTGACGATCCCGAGCTTCGGGTATCGGATCTCCCACCACCACTGATTGCCGACGACGGTGATCTCGAGCGCGTCCGGCGGCTTCGCGCGGCGCTCGATTCCCCAGACGTACCGGGCTGTCACGAGAAACAGGACGACGACGATCAGGAACGGTACGACCGTCCACGCCAGTTCGATCTGCTTGCTGCCGTACACCTGCGCCGGCTCGGTCTCGGGGTTCGTCGGCCGCCGGCCGAACCGGATGAGCGTGTAAACGGCGAAGCCCCCGACGATCACGAAGATGGCGGCCGTGATGGCGAGCACGATGAATGACAACTCGCGGATGGCGAAGGCCGGAGTCGACACGGGCGCGAAGATGCTCGGAGTCGGGACCGGTGTCATCTGCTTGCTCCCATGTCGTTCGAAGAGGGCAAAGAACGGGCCAGCGCTAAAAGCGTGGTTCTATTGAGAGAGGAGTGCGCGAGCTCGCGAGTTTCTTACGAGGAGTCGCGAAAAACGAGCTGCAGCGTTTCGACCGCGAGGGGTTCGACCACGAATCCTGCCCGGAGCCATCCCTCGAGCCCCCCGCTCAGAGGGTGAACGTTCTTGTAGCCGTGAGAAACCAGAAGCAAGGCCATCCGCGCGCTGGTCGCCTCCCTCGGCTCGGCGCAATAGAACACCACCTCGCTCCCCCTGGGGATCAGCTCGTGCGGATCGTCCAGATGCTCGGGCGGGATCCAGCGGGAACCCGGGATCCGATACGACGTTCGCTCGACATCCAGCAGCGTCCTCAAGTCGACGATCACGAGATGGTCGCCGGCTTCCAGCCGTCGCTTGAGCTCGATCGGCTCGATACGCGCCTTGCGGAGATGGCGCAGGAAGCGGCGGCGAATCGCGTACTTGATCGCCACGTATACGATCAACCCGATGACGATGGCGACGCCCAGCGGCTTTCCGAGGCGGGCCGCGTGGCTCGCGACCAGGCCGATGACATCCGCAAACAGATAGCCCAGCGTGATCCAGGCTCCGGCCCAGAGCAAGGCTCCGCCCAGGGCGTGAACGAGGAAGCTCGCGGGGCGAATCGGAATTGCGCCGGCGAGGGCCGCCGCGAGCGGATTGACGCCGGGTAGAAACTTCGCGAGCACGAGATATCGCACCCGATGGGCCGCGAACCGCTGCTTGGCTCGCCGAATCAGCGAATCCGGGTCGAGCGAAAATCGACACAGGACCCCGAGCACACGGGTCCCCCAGGCACGGCCCAGCGAATACCAGAGCACGTCGGCGCAGAGCGTGGCCGCCATCGCGGCGGTAATGGCCAGCGCCAGATTCATGTCTCCGGCTCCCGCGAGGGCGCCGGCGCCGAGGAGCATGGGGACGGCCGGAAGCGGCAGCCCGGCCTGGACGCCGAGCGCCCAGACGAAGAGCAGCGCCAATCCATGCTTCACGAGGAGATCGGGAACCGCGCTCACCGGCGGGCCGTCACGTCGGCCGGCTTCACCTCCGGAGCTCGATTCCCCCAGCTGGCGCGCTCGTAGCTGAGAACCGCCGCCACCTCCTCGTCGGTGAGCTGGTCGGCGAACGCGGGCATCGCGGCCGCGTACGTCACGCCGCCGACGGGCTTGCCCGACACGCCGCGGAGCACCGTACGGATGTGGTCGGTCGGATCCGCAGAGGTCACGACCGCGCTGGCCTTGAGCGGTGGGAACACACCCGGCAACCCCTGCCCGTTGAGCTGATGACACGCGGCGCACTTGTTGCCGTACACCTGCTCGCCGAGCACGGCCCAGGCCGGCTGGCTGGAGCTGCCCGGCGCGCCGGCGCCAGAGGCGGACTGGCCCGCCGACGTCGCCGCGACCATCGGCTCCTGGTAGCCCCGGAGCTCGGAGGCCACATACCACATCCCCCACGCCACGATGACGAGGAAGAGCACCCAGGCCCACGTCGGGATCGGCGCCGGCGTCTCCGCGCGCGTCGGCTCGAACGCGTCGCCCGGTCGACTTGCGAACGCGTTGACGAGAAGGGGAATGCGCCCGCGCACCGTGTCGCCGTCCGACAGGCCGACCACGGCGATGCCCGGTCCGTTGCGAACGGTGAACGGGATCTCCTCGACGCCGACCGTTCCGGAATCCTCGATGGCACGCACGCGCAGGCGATGAGGCCCGTCGGCCAGTCCCTCGGTGTCGAGCTCGAGCGTGGCCGGCGGCGTCAGGGTCTGCCGCGGCACGGACTCATCGTCGATGAAGATCTCGATTCTCATCGCCGCGTGGTCTCGCTCGGCTCGCCGATGTCGTCGAGGAGGATCCGGCGCTTGATGTGCGAGGCCTCGGTCTCTCCTGGCTTGATCGTGTAGCGAAGTGCCTGTGCGAGCGCCCACACGAGGACGATCGCGGCCACGAACACGAGCATCCACTCCAGCAGCGAGGCGTGCGTCGCGCCGGCCGCGTGATCCATCGTCATGGCGACACCTTGGGTTGCTTGAGCGACAGCAGGTATCGGACCAGCTCCGTCGCGTCGGGGCCGGCGACGACGACCTTGCCGCGCGGAGCCTGACCCGCGGGGACCGGAACGACGACGTCGCCGGGGCCAGCCTTGTCCTTCACCAGGAAAAACCAGCCGTAGGCCGGCATGACCGACTGCGGCACGACCGCGCGCGGATCATAGAGGTGAATCAGGTGCCAGGCCTCACTGGGCTGGCGCGATCCGACGTTGGCGAGGTCGGGTCCCGTACGCTGGGTGCCGAGCATCGGAGGATCCTCGAGCGCGTAGTCGCCCGCGCGGGATGGGCGGCCGAACGGACGATCCATCGGCAAGTCGCGCACGAACTGCGTGTGACAGAATCCGCAGCCCTCGCGGAGGTATACACGCCGTCCGCGCTCTTCCTCGTGCCCGCGCGGCGTGGCGCGGGTCGCGGCCGACAATGCCTGTTCTCTGAGAGCGGGCAGCACCGCCATCACGAGGGTCAACACGAAGAAGACGATGCTGGCCGCCGCCACGATGGCGCGATGGTTCGTATGCAGCCCCCCGAAGCTCACGCTGGACTCCTGACGACGTTCCGCGAGGGTGCGGGCACGCTGACGCCCTGAGGCCGCATGGTCCAGACGTTCACGGCGAAGACGATGTGGCTACCGACCATCAGGAGCCCGCCGATCGTCCGCCAGAGCCACATCGGCTCCGCGGCGATCACCGAGGCGATAAACGACTGGCCGGCCACCCACGCGAAGCCCTGGAGCACACCGGCCACCGAGATCGAGATCACGTATGTCAGGACCCCGACCAGCGCGAGCCAGAAGTGGACACCCACCGCCAGCGGGCTCGGCTCTCGGCCCGTGAGGCGCGGCACCAACCCGTAGACAGCGCCCCAGGCGATGAACGCGATGAAGCCGTACATCGCGGCGTGAGAGTGCCCTACCGTGAAGTTCGTGAAGTGCCAGTAGATGTTGGCACTGCGGAAAGCCTCGATCGTGCCCTGTGTCGAGGAGAGGCCGTATCCGATCAGCCCGGTCACGAAGAACGGCAGCGCATAGCTCCGGCGTACCGCGCCCGCTCCACCCCTGAAGGTGAGGAGCAAGTTTCCCGTCCCGGCCCACACGGGCACCATCATGCCCACGCTGAAGAGGATGGCCGTGCTCTGCAGCCACCAGGCCTCCGGGCCGAAGATGAAGTGATGCGCGCCGATCAGCGGGTAGAAGAGGAGGTTGGTCCAGAAGCCGAGGACGCCGAGGGCGTACGAGTAGACGGGCCGGCCGAGCAGCCAGGGGATCGCGTAGTAGCTGACGCCGAGTGCGAGCTGGGTGAACCACATGCCCATCGCGTTGTGCATGTAGTAGCCCTGCACGACCGTGTTGCCGACGCCACCTTGATAGAACGGGAGGTAGCTTGTGACGTAAAGGATCGGGAGATAGCAGAAGCCACCGAGGATGTACCAGTTGGACACGTAGACCTCGGGCAGCGCCCTCGCGGCCACCGTGCGATAGGCCACGTACCCGTCGATGACCACCGCGGCGGCCAGGATCACCGCCAGCGGCCACACCCATTCGCGGTACTCCTGCGGGCCGCGATTCACGCCGGCCAGCAAGGTCACGAGTCCGCCCAGCAGCGCCATGTTCCAGAGCCAGAGCGCGGTCCTGGCCATGCCGGGGCTCCAGAGCGGGACGCGGGAAGTGCGGGCAACGACGTAGAAGGACAGGCCGACCAGCACGAGCGAGCTCCAGCCGAACAGGACGAGATTCGTGTGAGCGGGCCGCACCCGGCCGAACGAGAGCCACGCGTACGGTAGAAACTCCGGCCAATGCAGCTTGATCGACGCGATGAGCCCGATCGTGGTGCCGACCAGCAGCCACACCGTCGCGCACGCCAGGTACTCGAACGTCACCCGCGCTGTGGAAGGATCGACCGAGACGGCGGCGACCAAGCTGGGATCGCGCATACGGGTTCTGATCGTGGAGAGATCAATCGCCATCAAGCCCCCTCGAGAGCAAAGCGAGGGCCAACCCTAAGTGCAGGATTCGATTGATGGCGGGTCTCGCGTCGCGAATTTCTTGCGAGCGGCTCGCGAAAACCCGGTTCGGGGTGTCTTCTTTCAGATCCGACCTCGGACCGGCCGGTCCGCCACCCCGGCGGCAGCCCGCCGGCGATCCGCGAGGGAGTATCCAAAGCCCAGTCCGAACACGAAGATCACGAAGCCGATCGCTCCGAGCGCGAACAACGTGTCCCCGGGAACCCGCAGCCAGCGCAGAGTCTGCATGGAGCTCTGGCCGAGGAATTCACTGCTGCGGGCATACCAATAGCCGTGCTTGACCGAGGCCACGGTCTGCAGGAGGCCGACCGGCAGCAGGCTCAGCAGGATCATCAGCATCAGGCCTCCGTTCATCGCCCAGAAGGAGAACCGGAGCAAGCCTTCCTTCCACTCGCGGTCCGCCTGGAGTGCGCGCAGGCACATCAGCGTCAAACCCAGGCCCATCATCCCATACACGCCAAAGAGGGCGGCGTGAGCATGTACGGGCGTCGTGTTCAGGCCCTGCATGTAGAAGAGAGCGATCGGCGGGTTGATCATGAAGCCGAAGATTCCGGCGCCCACCAGGTTCCAGAAGCCGACCGCGATGAAGAAGTAGATGGGCCAGCGGTACTTGCGCGCCCACTCGGTCCGGCGCGAGATGCTCAGATCCTTCATCGCCTGGTAGCCGATCAACACCAGGGGCACCACTTCGAGCGCACTCACCGTTGCCCCCCACGCGAGGGCCGCGGTGGGCGTCCCCGAGAAATAGAGATGATGATTGGTCCCGATGATGCCGCCCGCTAGGTAGAGGGTGGCCGCGAGCAAGGACGCTCGAGCCGCGAGCCCCGCGGAGAGAAGCCCGAGCCGCGCGAAGAGGAAGGCGATGACCGTCGTCGCGAAGATCTCGAAGAAGCCTTCGACCCAGAGGTGAACCACCCACCAGCGCCAGTATTCGACCATGCTGATGTGCGTATGCGGGCCGTACATGAGTCCCGCGCCGTAGAACAGCGCGATCGCACCTGACGAAACCGCGAACATCAGGACGAGCTCACGCCGTTCGCCGGGCTGGGCCAGGGCCGGCCAGATCACTCGCAGCATGAGGACGAGCCATACGAGGAGTCCGACGAAGAGACCAGCTTGCCAGACGCGCCCGAGATCCAGGTACTCCCAGCCCTGATGTCCCCAGTAGAAGGAGGCGGCGTCGGAAAGCCGCCCGTGGATGCTCAAGGACTCACCGACCAGCGAGCCCACGACGACAACGACCAGGGCGACGAAGAGCACGTTCACCCCGAGCTTCTGTCCCTTCGGCTCGAGGCCGCCGACCAGCGGCCCGATGAAGAGCCCGGCCGCCAGCCACGAGGTGGCGATCCAGAAGAGTCCGAGCTGCACGTGCCACGTCCGCGTGAGGCTGTAGGGCAGCAGCCGCGACAGCGGCAAGCCGTAGAAGCCGTCCCCCTCGACGCCGTAGTGCGCGACCACGGCCCCGGCCAGGATCTGCACGAGGAAGAGCCCGGCCACCACGACGAAGTACTTCATCGTGGCTCGCTGTGACGGCGTCGCGCTCAAGCCGACCAGGGGGTCCCGAGCGGGAGCCGCATCGAGAGGCGGCGGCGCGGGCATTGCGGCGTAGAGCCAGACGATGAAGCCGATTCCTCCCAGGAGGAGAAGGATGCTCACACCCGTCCACATGACGGCCTCGCCCGTCGGGACGTTGCCGATCAGCGGCTCGTGAGGCCAGTTGCTGGTGTAGGAGATTGTGTCGCCCGGGCGAAGCGCGGCGGCTGACCAGGCGGTCCAGAAAATGAAGGCGGAGAGCTGCCGCAGCCGTTCCGGATCGGCGACCGTCCCGCGTGGGATCGCGTACTCTGACCGGCCCTCGCTGAACACCGCCGCGAAGTGCTTGTGGTTCGACTCGAAGGCGCGAGCGCGGACAGGCTCGACCGTCAGCGTCCCCGTCGCCGGGTCGTAGCGGTTCGCACGCAGCGTAAGCCGCAGCCGTTCGCGCAATGCGGCCTGCGGCTCCGCTCCAAGGTCCTTGTAGGGTCGTGCGTGTTCGGACCGCGCCCAGTCATCGAGGATCGTCTCGCACTCGCGATGGAGCCAATCGGCTGTCCAGTCGGGCGCCACGTAGCTTCCGTGACCCCAGATCGAGCCCACCTCCATTCCGCCGAGCGTCTGCCACACGGCCTGGCCGCGGCGGATGCTCCCCTCAGGAGCGACCACCCGCCCCTCGCTCGTGACGATTCGCTCCGGGATGGGCGGCATGTCCTGGTAGATGCGGCTGCCGATCCATCCCAACACGGTGAAGCCGAAGACCAGCACGATCGCCAGCATGATCCAGAGTCGCTTCACGATCGCCTCCTGCTCGTTCACGCGCGCGGGGCGGCTACAGTGCGCGCGTCGATGTCGACGGTGATCAGCCGCTTCACCGCGGCCTCTAGCTCCCGGTGGAGAATCGCGATTCCACGCCCGGGGTCGTCGCCGCTTCCCTCGCGGCCCGCATCGTGCATCACGTGCTCGGCCGCGCCCAGGGCGCTCGCGAGGGCGCCCGTCGCCACCGCTCGCCCACTTCGCACATGTTCCGCCAGGGCCCGGAGAGTTGTCGCCGCGTCGGTCGACACTCGCACAGTGGCCTCCCGTAAGCCGGGCGGGACTGGGACGAGCTCGCGCGTCTGGCGCACAAGCGCAAGGAGGATCAGAAAGACGATCTGCGCATCGCCGGTGAGCCGCTGGATGCGCGCCGAATCGTCGACGCCCGGCTCGAACTTCGACGACTCGATGAATCCCTGCACGTCCGTGACTTGCTGCGCAATGAGACGACGCCGTGCGTCCACGCCGGGCGTGCCTGGCCCTCCTGCGGCCGGCGGCCGAGCCAGGTCGGCCAGCGAGTCCAGGACATCGGCTAAGCGCTCGCGCATCCGTTCCGAGGCGCGGACCGGCCAGAGCAGGTGCTCCACGACGGAGAAGACGATCAAGCCGAAAAAGACGCCGATCAGGCGATCGCGGATCACGGTCGCGCTGACGATCGGCGCGAAGCCTTGAAGGACGGCCTTGTAGAAGGCCAACCCGGTCTGGTATCCGCCGTACGAGATGCGTGGCGTGCCGAAGTTGGCCCAGGCGGCGACCGCGGTCCCGGCGCCGAAGACCAGCCAGAAGCCACCGATCCCGTCGACGTTCGGGAGCGCGTACACGAGGGCGAGCAGCCCCAGCAACCCGCCCGCGACAGCGCCACCGAACCGCAGCAAGCCCTTCTGGTTGCTCGACCCGATCGTTGAAAGCGACACGACGAAACAGGTGATCACCGACGTGTAGATCCCGGGGTAGTCGAAGCCGATGAAGAGGACGTAGCAGATGAGCGCCGACACCGAGCCCTTGACGGCGAACCGAACGTACTCGAGATTCGTGAAGGCGTCGGCCAGCAGCAGGGAGGGTCCGGACTCGGCGCCCCTGTCGCCTTCCGTTCTGATTCGCTCCGCCTGAGCGAGCTGAGCGAGCACCCGCTCCATGTCGTCGAGCGGGGGCAGCGCGGCGGCACCGTCGGCGGCGACCGATGCGAAATCCGAGTCGATGAACGGGCGCCGCCGTTCGGCGAATGCGTGGCGTGTTCGCTCGCACGCCTCGGCCAAAGCGATCAGCCGGGGCCCAACGGCGGCCATCGACGGCAGCGACGACGACAGGGTCACGAGCGCGGCGGCGTCGGTGATGAGCCGGTCCACCAGCGTGATGGTCGCGGAGAGCTCTTCGCGATGCTGTCGCGCCCAGGCTCGGGTGATCGACGCCGTCTTCAGGAGCCCGAGCGACCGCGACATGCCGGCGGTCGCCAGCGCGGTGAGCGTGGTCGTGACGTGCTCCGCAGGTCGTCCGGCGCCGCCCGCGAGCTCTCGGGCCACGTCGGCCACGACGCGAAGCCTCGTGTCGAGCTCGCTCTGGAGAAGCGCCAGCGGGTCACCGGGAGCGAGCAGAAGCTGCACCCCGACATTCACGGCGAGGCCCAGTGCCACGCAGAGCCACAACCAGAGGACGAACTCGGTGAGCATCTCCACCGATGGAGAGAAGACGTGGGGCATTGTCATCACGTCCGGCAGCATCATGACGAGAGCGGCCGGGAGGCCGATCGCGGAGCCGAGCGCGCCAATTGTCAGCACTCGTTTGAGGAACAGTCCCACGAAGAGAAAGGCGGCGCCAATGGCGAGGCGTAGCCAGGCGATGTCGAGGGAAACCATCCAGGCGAGCAAGGCCACGCCGAGCCCGAGCGTGACGCCGAGCACGCCGAGAACGGAGCCGAGCAAGGTCGCGGCGGTGTCCTCCTGGGTGATGAGGTACATGACGATCATCACGATCAGCGCATGGGGGATGCGATGGGTCAGGATGGGGACTGTAGCGATGAGACAGGCCAGGGTCAGCCGGAACGTCGCGCTGCCCCGGCCGGGGGTCGGGGCGAGCTCGCGTCGCAGGAATCCGACGAGCTCCGAGACCGTCACTGCGGCGCAGGCTTGAACGTGCCGTGAACGGTCGCGACGGCGGAGGCGCCGACACGGAAGGAATCGTCGGGATTCTCTATCCGGATGCGCACCGGGAAGCGGGCGGCGAGCCGGATCCAGTCGAGCGAGCGCTCGACGCGAGGGAGCCCCATCACGCTCGTCCCGTTCTCGGGCAGCACCGCCCACCCGAGACCGACGACCGTGCCGCGGAAATGCCGGCCGGGCTGGGATTGTAGATAGACGTCCACGGGCGCGTCGGCTGGAATGTGGCGAAGCTGGGTCTCGCGGAAGTTCGCCATCACGTACCACGTGCTGGTGTCGACGAGCGTGAAGACCTCCACGCCGGTGCGGGCGAAGGCGCCGGTCGAGATGTTCATGTTGACGACCCGGCCCATGAAGGGCGCGATCACGCGGCAGTAGCTGAGATCCAGCTCCGCGGCGTGGACGGCCGCCTGGGCCGCGGCGAGGCGCGCGTTGTGACCCCCGATCTCGCCGACGGCGTCCTGGGCGCGCGCCCGCTCGCTTCGGGCCTGCTGGAGGGCCGCCTCGTAGGCCACGTGCTGGGCACGGGTGGAGTCGAGCGTCGCGACGGCGGCGCGCTTGCGAGCGCGCGCCTCGTCGAGCCCGGCGAGAGCCGCCTGAACCGAAGTCCGGTTCTGCTCCACGACCATTGCTGCGGAGGTCCGCTTGGTGCGCGCTTCGTTGACCTTGTCTTCAGTGACGAACTGCAGCGGAAGCAGCGGCTCCAGGCGCCTGAGATGGTCGTCGGCGTGGTCGAAGTCGGCTTCGGCGCGCCGGCGCGAGGCCTCCGCCGCCAGCCGTTGCGCCTCCAGCCGCGCAATTTCGGCGTCGGCGACGACCGGGTCCATCTCCCGGCGGGTGACGTCGGCGGCCGAGGCGTTCTGCTGGGCCGTCGCGCGCGACACGCCGGCGAGCGCCGTGGCGGCGCCGTTCTTCAGGCCGTCGACTTCTTTGTGAGCCAGGGCCAGCGCCGCCTGCGCACGCTCGAGGGCGATCTCGTAGGGCCGCGGATCGATCACGAAGAGGACGTCGTCCTTGCGCACGTGCTGGCTATCGTGGACGTGGAGCTCGACGATGTGTCCGCTCACTTGCGGCGCGATTCCCACGAAGTTCGCGCGCACGGTCGCGTCGTCGGTTTGCGGCCGCGTCTGCCACTGGAGCAAGGCGACGATCACGGCGATGGCGGCCCCACCGACGATCGCCGCCCCGAGCAACCGGCCGAGCTTACGCCGAGAATCTGGATACATCATCAGCCTCGGAAGACCCAGACCCAGAGCACGAGGGTGACCAGCACGGCGAGGCTCGTATAGATCAGCGGCGGCGGGCCCATGTGCTCGGCGAGACCGGCGCGCACGAAGAGCCGGCGGGCGAGCAGGGCGCTTACGATCCCGATGAGCGCGCAGAGCATCCACGACGGGAAGAACGAGCCGATGATGTTGATCTGAGGTCCCATGTCTAGCGTTCGCGGTTCGCCGTCGATTGGCCGGTGCTGAACGCCAGGGCCGCCGAGGCTTCGAAGAGCTGGAGTTTCGTGTCGAGCTCGACGAATCGCGCGCGGCTGAGCTCTCGACGGGCGGCGAGAAGGTTGATGAGCGTTTCCAGCCCGTTGCGATAGGAAGCCAGCATCGACTCGTAGGACTTCTCGGACGCGTCCAGCAGCGCGGCGGCGACGTCGAGCCGCCGGACCGCGAGCCGCACGTCGGTGTAGGCCTTCCAGATCTCGTTGATCGCCCGGTCGCGCGCCGCCGTGACTTGCTCCTCGGCGGCCCGTCGCTCGGCCTCCGCGATCTCGACACGCCGCCTGGTTCCCCCGCCCTCGAAGATGTTCCATTCGAGCGCCAGGCCAACTCCGTACGACGGCTCGTTGGCGCTGAACCACCCCGTGTCTTTGACGCCTCCGGTGATGCGGACCTGGCCGGCGAGCGTGCCGACGTTGCCCACCACCGACAGCGTCGGAAAGTAAGCGGCGCGCGCGCGGCGGGCCTCGGCCTCTTTGGCGCGGAGCGCCGCCACCTTGGCGATGAGGTCCGGCCGCGTCTCGATCGCTCGGGAGATCACGTCTTCCACAGTGTTCTCGAGCACGGTCGGTGGCGGGAGCGTCGCAAAGTCCGCGACGAGGATCGGTGTGGTGGGAAGGACGCCGACGCTTTCGGCAAGCGCGACTTGGGCGTCGCGCTCCCGAGATCTGACGTCTTCGAGGTCGAAGGCGGCCTGCGCCTCCTGCTGGCGAGCCAGCGCGACATCGGGGACGGTCGCGAGCCCTTGACGTAGTTGACCTTCCGTCGATTCGCGCACTGCCCGGGCCGAATCGACGGCGCTCTGCGCGACGGCGATCTTTGCGCCGAGGCTCGTCAGACCGTAATACGCTCGCTGGACGCGAAAGACGACGTCCTGGTGCTTGCGGTTGAAGCCCAGGTTCGCCGCCAGGAGCCGCTCCTTGGCCGCGTCCATGGTGTTGGACCGCCGGCCGAAATCCAGCAACAGCCAGCGCAGGTTGAGGACGGGGACGATCTGCTGCATGTCGGCACGGAAGAAGCCGTCGGGGGCGACGTTCGTCGGCGCGGGAAACGCGGTGCTCTGGTAGCCGCCGAGAGCCGCGATGCTCAACACCGGAAAGTATTCGCTCGTGACGAGCCCGACGGCGCTCGCCGCGCGGCGCGCCTCTTCCCACGCCACCCGCGTCTCGGGATTCACGCGCTGGGCAAGGTCGATGAGCTCCACCAGCTCGTAGCGCTTCTGCGGATCGATGGTGGCTTCCTCGCTGGGCTTCAGCGATCTCGTGTAGTCGCGGAGGTCCGGGGCGTGCCACGGGAGACGCGGAGAGGGTGAGGTCTCGCTCTCCGCAGCGCTCTCGAATCCGGTGAGCGAAAGGCTCGCCGACAGTGCCAGACACGCGATCGCTCGCCCGCACACGCTTCTCATCGAGTGATCTCCGGGACGATCGGAGGGAGCAAGCCGAGGGCCAACTCTAAACTGCTGGTTCTATGTGGCATCGCGCGTCGAGCTCACGAATTTCTTGCGAAGGCTCGCGAAGAATTCCGTCGAGCCGCCGCCCGTTGCCGATACCGGACGAGCTGGATCACGGCAGCCACGATCACCGCAGTGGACCAGCCGAACGCGAGGGTGCCGCTCGCGGCCTCCTCAGGCCCGAGCAGGCGCCAGCGTGGGGACATGACGATGTCGCCGTATCCGAGCGTCGTGTAGTTGACCGCGGAATGGTAGAACGCGGCCTCGAACGTCCCGAACTCCGCGGCCGCCATGAAGACGAGGGCCCACAGAGCGATTTGAGCCAGATGCCCGGCCAGCAACAGCATGAGTAGAACGAGCGTGGCGACGAAATTGCCCCCGAAGCGGGTGCCGACGGCTCGCCTCGCCAGCAGCGCGCCGACTACGTGCAGGCCAAGCGAAGCCGCCAAGCCCTGGACCACGAGCACGCTCAGCATCACGCCGATACCGACCCAGAGCGCTACCATCTCCGCTCGGGAGCCGGCCACGATCTCACATCGATCTGCCCTGGCAACGACACACCCTTTCCCATAGCAACGCGCCGGCCAACGCTAAATGCTTGGTTCTCCTCGGGTGAGCACGGACGCTTTCGCAAATTTCTCGCGACGGATCGCTAAAACGACGGCGGCCAGGCCGCGCCGCCCCGCGGGGTGCGAGCCGCCGGATGGCTACTTGAACCGCCGCTTGTCGATCTTGAGCGCCTTGATCTTCGACTCCAGGGTGGACGACGGCAGGCCGAGCCGCACCGCCGCGCCAAACGGGCCGGCTACGCGGCCTTTGCTCTCGCGGAGCGCGACCTCGACGGCGTCCTTCTCGTGGCTCGCCAGGGGGCCGGGCGTGAGGGTGCCGACCGCGGGCAACCTGAGCCAGCGGCCCGAAAGCCACCGCTCGTCGATCGAGAGCGTGTCCGAGTCCGCGACGATTACCGCCCGCTCGATGACGTTCTGCAATTCCCGGATGTTGCCCGGCCAGTCGTACGATTGGAGCAGGCTCGATGTCTCCTTGGCGAGACCTCGAATTCGCTTGCCGGCTCGCGCCGCGTACCGATGCGTGAAGTATTCGACGAGCAGGGGGATGTCCGTCCGCCGCTCGCGCAGGGCCGGCACGTCCAGTGGGAACACGTTCAGCCGGTAGAACAGATCCGGACGGAATGACCCATCGTCGATCGCCGCCTGCAAATCACGATTCGTCGCGGCGATGACCCGGACGTTCACGTGGACCAGCCCGCTGCCGCCCACACGCTCCAATTCGTGCTCTTGCAGCACCCGCAGCAGCATGATCTGGGTCTCGGCCGGGAGCTCGCCCACCTCGTCTAGAAAGATCGTGCCGCCGTCGGCCAGCTCGAAGCGGCCCTGACGCCGTTGCATCGCCCCGGTGAACGCCCCCTTCTCATGACCGAAGAGCTCCGACGCGATGAGCGACGCAGGAGTCGCCGCGCAATTCACGCTGACGAAGGCACGCGACGATCGCGCCGACTGTTTGTGGATCGCGCGAGCCACGAGCTCCTTGCCCGTGCCGGTCTCGCCAGTGATGAGCACGGTCGAGTCGGTGGGCGCCACCCTCGACACGTGACGGAGCACCGTCCGAATGGCCGGCGAGGTGCCGACGATCTCTTCGAACATCGAGGTCTGCTCGATCTCTTGCCGCAGCGCGGTGTTTTCTCGCTGGAGCCGCTCCTTCCGGTCGTCGATGCAACGTTTGAGTCGCTTGATCTCGTCGGCGGAATGCGCGGTGTCGGCCGCGAGCTGTCCTTCGAAGAACGGGTTGTCCTGGATGATTCCGCCGAGGATGACCATCCGATGTGTTCGCAGCGCGCCGGCAACGTCGCCGGGAAACCTGTCCAGGTCGTATATCCAGACAACTGGGTCCTGAGACCGGACCGGCCGGTTCGAATCGTCGCAATCAGGTGTGCGTGACTCCGGCTCCACTAGCTGTGAAGTCTCGGGAGTTTGTCCATCCGGGATACCTCTGCGAAGGTGGTGGTCGCCAGACAACTACCAACGCCAAGGAGGCGCCCCGGATGAACATCCATCAGAATGCGCGCA
>JACXTT010002632.1_pt1 | contig 28290 bp, 27 predicted proteins | sample 9270951 | NCBI WGS metagenome assembly JACXTT01 (sample SAMN15532306, study PRJNA645909) | rock metagenome | isolation source: weathered quartz diorite | place: Puerto Rico | collected 2017-06-21 | reverse complement strand
AGCACGGTGACCTTCATGGACTCCGGCGGCAGGTCCAGCGCGGCCTCGGTGGCGGCCATCACTTCGTCCCACAGTGCGGCTTCTTCCATCGCCTGCAACTTGGGCAGGTAGAAGTACGGGCCACGATCGCGTGCATTGAGCTTGTGCGCGTTGTGGAAGGCGAACAGGCCGAAATCCACCAGGGCGCCCGACATCGGCTCGCCGTCGACGGTGATGTGGCGCTCCGGCAGGTGCCAGCCGCGCGGACGCACGACCAGCACGGCGGGGTTGTCGTTGACGCGGTAGTGCTTGCCTTCCGGCGAGGTGTAGTCGATCGAGCCGTCCACCGCGTCGCGCAGGTTGATCTGGCCGTCGATCTGGTTGGCGAAGGTGGGCGCCGAGGAGTCCTCGAAGTCGGCCATGAACACCTTCGCGCCGGAGTTCAGCGCGTTGATGATCATCTTGCGCTCGACCGGGCCGGTGATCTCCACGCGGCGGTCGCGCAGAGCGGCCGGGATCGGGGCGACGTTCCAGTGGCCTTCACGGATGGCTACCGTGTCGGGCCGGAAGTCGGGCAGTTCGCCGGCGTCGAAACGGGCCTGCCGGGCATGGCGGGCGGCCAGCAGCACCCGGCGGCAGCCGTCGAACTGGCGATGGAGCCCGGCCAGGAAGGCCAGTGCCTCGGGCGTGAGGATGGCGTCGTGTTCCGCGCCGGTGACGCCGTGGACCTGGGCCGGCGAAAGGGTGATGCGTTCCTTGGGGACAGCCATGACCGATCTCCGTGATGACGATGGGATGACACTAGGTCACGGAGATTTGCTTTGACAAAGCAAATGTTTCAATTTTTGATATTGTGAATCCTAATGATTGGTGCAAATAACTGAATTGAAAGGCATGAAATCGACCGAAAAACGGCTGAACAAGCCGAAAAAAGCCCGCGTCAGCCCTTCAAGACGCCGAAAAGGCGAGGGAGACGGCACGGCGGAAACGAGTCGCTACTACTACAAGGGCAACCGCCAGAAGCAGATGCGTGCCTTCGTCTACACCGTAAAGCTGGGCACCCTGACCCGCGCCGCCGAAGCCCTGTATCTGTCTCAGCCCACGGTGAGCCTGCAGCTCCAGGCGCTGGAGCGCGAGCTGGGCGCGACCCTGCTCGAGCGTCGCCGCCGTCGCATCAACCTCACCGATGCCGGCGAGGCCCTGTACGAACTGGCGCGCCCGCTGGTCGAGGGCTGGGAAAACCTCGATCGCGATTTCCAGGCCAAGGTGAAGGGCCTGCAGGGCGGGCGCCTCACCATCGCGGCAGGCACCTCGACCATCCAGTACCTGCTGCCCGACCTGGTGCGGCGATATCGCGAACAGTTTCCCGAGGTGCAGCTGCAGCTGGCCAACGTGACCGGCAAGGACGGCCTGGCCCTGCTGCGTGCCGACGAGGCGGACTTCGCGGTGGGCTCGATGCTGGACGTGCCCAACGACATCGCGTGGGCGCCGGTGTATCACTACGACCCCATGCTGATCACGCCGCTGGATCACCCGCTGGCATCGAAAGACTCCCTGACCCTGCAGGACCTCTCGCCTTATGGCCTGATCCTGCCGCCGCAGCGCCTCTCGACCTATCGGTTGGTGGACCTGGTGTTCCAGCAGCGCCAGGTGCCCTATCGCGTGGCGATCGAAGTGGGTGGCTGGGACGTGATCAAGGAGTACGTGGCGATGGGGCTGGGCATTTCCATCGTCACCGGCATCTGCATCACCGAAGCGGACCGCTCGCGTCTGGCCGTCCGAAACATGAAGCAGTACTTCCCGCAGCGCAGCTACGGCGTGGTGATGCGCAAGGGCAAGTTCCTCAGCGCGGAAGCGCGGGCGTTCGTGGACCTGGTGCGGCCGGGCTTGCTGACCCATCGCGACTACGACGAGTCGGGACATTCCGAGCGCTGATTCACGCGAAACCATCTGTGGGAGCGCACCCTGTGCGCGACAACCTACGGAGTGATGGAGGAATGGCGTCGCGTCGCTGCCAGAACAGACGCCGGGTGGTGCGAAGTGCTGCAGTCGCGCACAGGGTGCGCTCCCACAACGAGTCTGAAACGTCGCGGAGTTAGGACTGACGCTGCAGCGCGAGCTTCACGCCAAAGCCCAACAGTACGGTGCCGCACACGCGATCCATCCACTGCCCAAAGCGCGGGCGGGTGTGGAGCAGGTGATGGATATGCCCGCCCAGTAGCGCGAGCACCATCGACCAGAGCATGCCGGTGCCGATGAAACTCAGGCCGAGCACCAGCAGCCCAAGCTGAGGATGGAACGCCTGCATCGACACGAACTGCGGCAGGAAGGCGAGGAAGAACAGGGCCACCTTGGGGTTGAGCACGTTGGTGAGCATGCCCTGGCGGAACGCGGCGCCCAGGCCCTTGCCACGCGTCACCGTGGGTTGTCGCGCCGCGCCGCGCGCCAGCAGCATGCGCAGTCCGATCCACACCAGGTACGCCGCACCGAGGTACTTCAGCACGCTGAAGGCGAGTGCCGAGGTCATCAAAATCGCCGAGATGCCCAGCACCGCGGCCAGCGTGTGCACGATGCAACCGGCGTTGATGCCCAGCGCTGCCGCGGCGCCCACCGCGCGTCCTTCGCGGCCGCTGCGGGTGAGGATGTAGAAGGTATCCAGCCCCGGCGTGAGGTTCAGCGCGATGCAGGCGAGCAGGAACGCATCGAAATGCTGGATGCCTAGCGAGGTCACCGGGATACCCTCATGAGTGAATGACCGCACCCCTTGAGAAGTGCCGCCATGAATGGCTGCTTTTTGATCTTCGCGGTCACGGATGCCCGCACCCTTTGAGAAGTGCAGCCGCGGATGGCTGCTTCTTGATCTTCGCGGTCATGGATGACCGCACCGATCAAGCGTTGCGGTGCTTGCCGCGGTAGGGCGTGAACAGCGCGCGGATTTTCGCCATGTCCTCGTCGTGGTCGCCGGTGGCGCGCACCACCGGACCGAACGTGAAGGTCTTGGTGGGGTAGTCGATGAAGAGCGTCTGGATGGGCACGTTCGCCTCGTGCGCGATGCGCAGGAAGCCCGACTTCCAGTGCTTCACCTTCTTGCGCGTGCCCTCGGGCGTGATGCCCAGCCACATGCGGTCCTTCTCGGCGAAGCGTTTCACCATCTGGCCCACCACATTGAGCGCGGCACTTCGGTTGATGCCGATCATGCCGATCGGGCGCAGGATGATGCCCAGGGGCCCTTCGAGCACTTCGCGCTTGATGATGATGTTGATGTCCACGCCCAGGCCGATCTTCATCAGCAGGCCGTAATAGCCGTCCCAGTAGGACGAATGCGGTGCGCCGATCAGGATGAGCTTGGGTTCGTTGGGCAGTTCGCCTAGCAGGCGCCAGCCACTCAGGCGCAGCAGCACGCGCGCCAGCCAGGGCCAGAATCGGCTGTTGAGCCTGGGTGCTTCAGGCGGGGCGGATGGGAGCATCCGGGTACTCATTCACGACTCCAGTCACGCGAACGCGTTTGCTTGATCTTGCCTCGCTGCTGCTTGCCGGCGAGACGGCGCTCTTTCGAGGCGCGGGTAGGTTTGGTGGCGACGCGCGCCTTTGGTACGACCAGCGCGCCGCGGATGACCTCGACCAGTCGTTCGCGCGCGTCCTCGCGATTGCGGCCCTGGTCGCGGAAGCGGCGCGCCTGGATCACCAGCACGCCCTCGTCGGTGAGCCGGCGATCGCGTCGGGCGAGCAGGCGCTCGCGCACCGGGTCGGGCAGGGAAGGCGAGCGCGCCACGTCGAAGCGCAGTTCGACCGCGCTTTCGGTGCGATTGACGTGCTGCCCACCGGGACCGTCGGCACGCAGGAAGCGCTCGGTCAGCTCGGTCTCTGGCAGGACGATGGAACGGCTGACGGTGAGCATGGTGCGAAGTTTAACGGGGCCGCAGGACGGGCCGCCATGCCGCGCCGCCGCATCACGCGGCGGGCAGGGACCAGCCGAAGCGTTCGAGCAGGTTGAGGTAGGCCGTATCCAGCGGGGCCTCGATGCGCATGGGGCTGCCCGAGACGGGATGGGCGAAGCTCAGCCGCCAGGCGTGCAGCAGCATGCGATGGCAGCTGAAGTACTGCTTGTACAGGCGGTTATGGTCGCCGCGACCGTGCTGGCAGTCGCCGATGATCGGGTGATGGACGTGGGCCATGTGCTTGCGGATCTGGCGGAACCGCCCGGTATGCGGTTCCGCCAGCACCAGGGCGTAACGCTGCTGCGGATAGCGGCCCAGTTCGATCGGCACCTCCACCGTGGCCAGGCGCTGGTACGAGGTGCGTGCCTCGCGGCGCGGGCCGCTGTCGCGCGAGCCGGGCAGGGGGTAGTCGATTTCCGCCGCCTCCGGTTCCGGCCAGCCGCGCACGACGGCCAGGTACTGCTTGTGCACGTCCCGCCCCATGAACTGCTCGCCCAGCGCGGCCGCGACCTCGGACGACCGGGCCACCAGCAGCACGCCACTTGTGGCCCGGTCCAGGCGGTGGGCGAGGTAGGTGGTGCCGCCAACCTGCTCGCGCAGCAGGTCGATCAGGAATTCCTCCGCATTGCCCACCATCTTGGAGCGGTGCACGGCGAGGCCGGCGGGCTTGTTGACCGCGATGAGGGCGTCGTCTTGGTAGAGGATGTCGAGCATGGGGAGCAGGCAGGGGAGGGTTGGCCGTGGCGGTCGTCCATGCCGCCATCCAGGCGGCCGCCGCAATGACGGTAGGGGTTATGCGCGGCGCGGCCAGCCGGCGGCGAACGCGAGAAGACCGGCCACGCCGGTGGCGACCGCGTGCCAGATGCCTTGTTCGGCCGCCTGCGTCCACAGCACTGCGCTGGCGATCAGCAGGCTCCCGCCCAGCAGCCCGAACGCCAGCGAGCGGCGCGCGCGCAAGGCGTCCTCATGGCGCTGGGCCAGTTCGCGCGGGTCGGCCAGGTGCTGCCGCTCGCCCTTGGCCACCTGGCGCAATGCATCGCGCATCAGTTCGGGGAACTGCGGCGCGGCGTGGAACCATTCGGGCAGGCGCCGGCGCATCTCGCGCAGCGTGCGGCGCGGGCTGTAGCGATCGCGCAGGATGCGCTCGAGCACCGGATGCGCCACCGCCCAGATGTCGATCTGCGGATCGAGCATGCGGCCCACGCCCTCGATGTTGAGCAGGGTCTTCTGCAACAGGATCAGCTGCGGCTGCAGCGTCAGCTCGTAGCGTCGCGCGGTCTGGAACAGCTTGACCACCAGCTCCGCCAGCGAGATCTGCGACAGCGGGCGCGTGAAATACGGCTCGCACACCGTGCGCACGGCGGCGGTGAGTTCGTCCAGGCGCACGGTGGAGGGCATCCAGCCGGCGTCGACGTGCAGCTGGGCGATGCGCGCGTAGTCGCGCTCGAACAGCGCGATGAAGTTCTGCGCGAGCCAGTACTGGTCCTCTTCCGGCAGCGAACCCATGATGCCGAAATCCAGCGCGATGAATCGCGGCTCGCCGGCTCGCGCGGTATCCACCCAGATGTTGCCGGGATGCGCGTCGGCGTGGAAGAAGTTGTCGCGGAACACCTGCTCGTAGAACAGGCGCACGCCTTTCACCGCGAGCGCCTTGCGGTCCACGCCCGCGGCATCCAGCGCGGCGATGTCGTCGCAGCTCACACCGTAGACGCGCTCCAGCGTCAGCACACGCGCGGCGGTGAGATCCCAGTGCACGGCCGGCACGTACATGTCCACGCCGCTTTCGAAATTGCGCCGCAACAGGCTGGCACTGGCGCCTTCGCGCTGCAGGTCCAGCTCGTTTTCCAACATCTTCTCGACTTCGGCCACCACGTTGAGCGGGCGGATCTTGTCGGCGTTGGGATGCCAGCGCTGGGCCAGTTCGCCCAGCGAGTGCAGCAGCTTCACGTCGCGCTCGATCTGCTTGTCGATGCCCGGGCGCAACACCTTCACCACCACGGCGCGGCCGTCATGCAGCGTGGCGGCATGCACCTGGGCGATGGAGGCGGAGGCGAGCGGCGTCTCGTCGAAGCTCGCGTAAAGCGTGGTGATCGGCGCCTTCAGTTCCTGCTCGACGATGGCGCGCGCCTCGGTGCCGGGAAACGGCGGCACCTGGTCCTGCAGCTGGGCGAGTTCATCGGCGATGTCGGCCGGCACCAGGTCGCGGCGCGTGGACAGTACCTGGCCGGCCTTGACGAAGATCGGGCCCAGGTCGGTCAGCGCCAGGCGCAGGCGGGCGCCGCGCGACAGGCCTTCCACGTTCACGCGTGGTTTCGCCACCAATGGGCGCACCAGCTTCAGCGGGCGGAACAGGTGGGCGGCGTCGACCAGTTCGTCCAGTCGATAGGCAAGCAGCACGGAGGCGACGCGCATCACGCGCGGTACGACCTTCAGCGGTGTCGTCACGCGGCGGGTCCTTTCTTCAGGCGCTGCTCGAGGCGGGCCAGGCGCGCTTCCAGGCGCTCGCTGCGCTCACGCAGTTCGTCCACGCCGTCGAGGAAGCCTTCCACTTCACCCGGCGCGGCGGCCACGCGGATCTCGTCGCGCAGCCAGTCGGCGGTGTCGGTGGTGAGGTGGTTGGCGGTTTCCTTCGCGTGCGCAAGGCCGTTGCGCACGGCCCTGGCGAGCGGCACGCCCAGCACGTCGCCGAAGGTGCGCGCGAACGCTTCCTCGAAGTCCGGCGCGAACTTGCTGGCGAGCTTTTCGAGGCGGCGCGCCAGGTCGGCGTCGCCGGCGATGTCCACCTTGCCCGGCGCCACGCCCTCGTCGTCACGCTTTACCAGCATGCCGAGCAGGCTGCCCGGCGTGGCGGCGACGCGAAGGTGGCTGTCGTCGCTGGCCGGGCCTACCTTCAGCCGCTCGCCTTCCACCGTCACCGACAGCGCGATTTCGGGACCGCGCAGATGCAGCTGCACGCTGCGGCCGTCAAGCGCGGACAGCCGCGCGACCGTTTCGGGATCGAGCGAGAGCGTGTGGTTGAGCGCGGTTTCCAGCGCGCGTCCGGCAAGGGCGCGCAGCGGGCGGGGCAGCAGGGAGCTAGGAGAGGCGGTCATGCCGGGATTGTAGCGGGTGAGGGCGGCGGGCTACCTATGTTGCGCCCTTGTAGGAGCGCACCCAGTGCGCGATCCCGGTGCCGGGACGGGGCTATGAAACGTTGCTCCAGGAACATCACGCTCCCGCATCACCGCTCTGTCGGCTTTTCGCGCACTGGGTGCGCTCCTACCGGGAGGTGCTCAGCCGGCGCCGGTGAAACCCAGTTGCCGCCATGCCTCGTACACCGCAATGGCGACGGTGTTGGAGAGGTTCAGGCTGCGGCTGTTGGGTCGCATCGGCAGGCGCAGGCGTTGCGCTTCGGGAATGGCGTCGAGCACCTCGCCGGGCAGGCCGGCGGTTTCGCAGCCGAACAGCAGGGCATCGCCCTCGGCGAAACGCGCATCGACATGGGCCACGCGGCCTCGCGTGGAGAACGCGAACACGCGTGGCTGGCCGATGCCCTCGAGGCAGCTGGCGAGGTCGTCATGCACGGCCAGCTGCGCATATTCGTGGTAGTCCAGGCCTGCGCGGCGCAGGCGGGCATCGTCCAGCTCGAACCCCAGGGGCCGGATCAGGTGCAACGTGGCGCCCGTGTTGGCGCACAACCTGATCGCGTTGCCGGTGTTGGGGGGTATTTCCGGTCGGTAAAGGATGACATGCAGCATCCTGCCATTATCGGGTCTCTCCCATGACCCGCCAAACGGCGAGCGTCGCGGCTCAGCCGTTCTTGGATCGCGGGCACACCACACCATCCGGCGGCAGCGCACAGGCGACCGGGGTGGCGATCAGCTGGCCGGCGCTGCCGGCGGCGGCGATACGGATGGCGTCCGGCGAAGCGTTCACCATGGCACCCAGCACGAGTCCACAAACCAGCAGGCAAGCAACGAACAGGCCGCGCAGCATCAAGGCTTCGAATTTCATGATCATGTCTCCGATGAAAGTGGGTGAGTCCTGCACTGGAGATATGGCAAGCCCCGTGCCAACCCTCATTTCACCTTCAAGTGACTGTGTTTGTTGGAAATTGCCTGAAGCTCGAAACGCACGATGGCTGTCCGCGGACAGCGACCGGGCGCAGCCGGACAGCCAGGCGGACAGTTGTCCGGACAGGGCGCCGGGCACTAAAACCCCTGCCATTGGTCATTTGCCAAAGCCCCGGAGGCGTGGCTAGCCTCCGGCGTTCATAAGCCGAAACAATAGGAGTGTCGTGATGGCAAGAAAGCCCCTCGCCCTGCTCGTCGCAGGATTGCTCAGCGTCTCGGCCGGTCTGCCGGCGATCGCTGCTCCCAGTGCCGCGATGGAGCTGGCCGCCACTGCCGTTCCCGAGATCGCGTACACCCGCTTCACCCTGCCCAACGGCCTGACCGTGGTCGTGCATGAGGACCACAAGGCGCCGGTGGTGGCGGTGAGCATCTGGTACCACGTGGGTTCGGCCGACGAGCCCAAGGGCAAGACCGGCTTCGCCCACCTGTTCGAGCACCTGATGTTCTCCGGCTCGGAGAACCACAAGGGCACCTACTTCCAGCCGTTCGAGCTGGCGGGCGCCACCGACATGAACGGCACCACCTGGTTCGACCGCACCAACTATTTCGAGACGGTGCCGACCACCGCGCTCGACATGGCGCTATGGATGGAATCGGACCGCATGGGCCACCTGCTGGGCGCGATCGGCCAGAAGGAACTCGACACCCAGCGCGGCGTGGTGCAGAACGAGAAGCGCCAGGGCGAGAACCGCCCGTACGGCCGCGTGGACCAGAACATCCTGTCCAACACCTATCCGGGCAACCATCCCTACCAGCACGACACCATCGGCTCGATGGCCGATCTCAACGCCGCCTCGCTGGCGGACGTGAAGCAGTGGTTCCACGACTACTACGGCGCCGCCAACACCACCCTGGTGCTGGCCGGCGACATTACCGTCGCGGAAGCCAAGGCCAAGGCCGAGAAGTTCTTCGGCGACATTCCCGCCGGCCCGCCGGTGCCGCGCCAGCAGGCCTGGATCACGCCGCTGTCCAAGTCCACCCGGGGCGTGCAGCACGACCACGTGGCGCAGCCGCGCATCTATCGCACCTGGGTCGTGCCGCAGCTGGGCACGGACGATGCGATCCAGCTCGATCTCGCCTCCACCGTGCTCGGTGGCGGCAAGACCTCGCGCCTGTACCAGCGCCTGGTCTACCAGGACAAGCTGGTCGATGACGTGTCGGCGAGCATTTCGCCGTTCGCGCTGGCCAGCCAGTTCCAGATCCAGGCCGACGTGAAGGACGGCGTGGACCCGGCCAAGGTCGAGGCGGCGATCAACGACGAGCTGAAGAAGTTCATCGCCGAGGGCCCCAACGCCGACGAACTGGAGCGCGCCAAGATCGGCAACCGCGCCGGCTTCGTGCGCGGCCTGGAGAAGGTGGGTGGCTTCGGCGGCAAGGCGGTGATCCTGGCCGAGGGTCAGGTGTACCGCGGCGATCCGGGCGCCTACAAGAAAGACCTGCAGCGCGCCGACGCGGCCACCCAGGCCAGCGTCAAGGCTGCGTCCGACAAGTGGCTGAGCCATGGCGACTACCTGCTCACCGTGTTGCCCGCCGGCAACGACTTCAACGGCGAGCAGGAGGACGCCAAGGTGGTCGCGCTGGGCCCGGTCGATGGCAAGCCGACGCCGAAGATGCCTGCCAAGCAGGACTTCAGCGTGGCCAAGGGCCAGGTCGATCGCAGCCAGGGCGTGCCCAAGGTGGCCACGTTCCCTGACCTGAGCTTCCCGGCGCTGGAACGCGGCAAGCTGAAGAACGGCATCGAGGTCGTGCTGGCGCAGCGCCACACCGTGCCGGTGACGCACGTGCAGTTGCTGTTCAACGCGGGCTACGCCGCCGACCAGGGCCGCAAGCTTGGCACCGCCAGCTTCACCACCACGCTGATGAACGAGAGCACCAAGGATCTCGATTCGGTGGAAGTGGCCAAGCGCAAGCAGCGCCTCGGCGCGATCACGCGCATCGGCTGCGGCCTGGACTCGTGCTCGGCGGCGCTCAATGCCTTGAACGAACAGTTGCAGCCGTCGCTGGCGCTGTTCGCCGACATCGTGCGCAACCCCGCCTTCAAGAGCGAGGACATCGAGCGGGTGCGTGGCCAGTGGCTGGCCGGCATCGCGCAGGAGAAGACCCAGCCCACCGCGCTGGCACTGCGCACGCTGCCGCCGCTGATCTACGGCGCCAACCACGCCTATGGCATCCCGTTCACCGGGTCGGGCACGGAAGCGGCGATCAAGTCGATGCAGGCGTCCGATCTCGCGGCGTTCCAGCGTGACTGGCTGCGCCCGGACAACGTGAAGATCATGGTCGCCGGCGACACCACGCTGCAGCAGATCATTCCGCAGCTCGAAGCCGCCTTCGGCGACTGGAAGGCGCCGTCCAGCGCCTTGCCGAAGAAGAACATCGCCACGGTGGCGGCGCAGCCCAAGCCGCGCGTGTTCCTGATCGACAAGCCGGATGCGCCGCAGTCGCTGATCCTCGCCGGCCTGCTGGCGCCCTCGAGCAAGGCGCCGAACGAGCTGGCGATCGACGTGGCCAATGGCGCGTTCGGCGGCAGCTTCACCTCGCGCCTCAACATGAACCTGCGCGAGGACAAGCGCTGGGCCTATGGCGCCTTCAGCTTCATGCGCGATGCGGTCGGCCAGCGCCCGTTCCTGATGTACGCGCCGGTGCAGACCGACAAGACCGCCGAGTCGGCGAACGAGGTGTTCAAGGAAGCGTCCGAAGTGGTGGGTGCGCGTCCGCTGACCGAGCAGGAAGTCGACAAGATCAAGGACTCCAACGTCCGCGGCCTGCCGGGCAGCTTCGAGACCAGCTCGGAAGTGCTGGGCGCGATGACCGAGATCGTCCAGTACGGCCGTCCGGATGATTACGTGCAGACGCTCAAGGCCCGCACCGAAGCGATCGGCCAGTCCGATGCGGAGCACGCGTTGAAGGAAATCATCAAGCCTTCGGCGCTGACCTGGGTGATCGTGGGCGACCTCAAGAGGGTCGAGCAGCCGGTGCGCGCGCTCAAGCTGGGCGAGATCCAGGTGATCGACGGCGACGGCAAGCCGGTGCCGTCCAAGTAATCGTTGCGGCCATAGGGGGGACCTGTTCACGTCCCCGGGTTAGGATGGAGGCCGGGCGGATAACCGCCCGGCCTTCTTCATGTCCATGTTGCGGAGTCATCCATGCGCAAGACCCTGTTGTTGCTCGTTCCCATCGCGTTGCTCGGCGCCTGTACCTACGGCATCACGCTGGACGATGCCGGCAAGAACGTCCGCACGGCCTGGACCGGCGATCTGTCGTCGTGCCGCGACCTGGGCAAGGTCACGGTGTCGGTGATGGACCACGTCGGCCCGGTCAATCGCAACGACATCAAGGTGCGTGACGAACTCGAAGTCATGGCGCGCAACGAAGCGGCCAAGATGCACGCCGATACCATCAAGCCTCTGAGCGAACCGGCCGACGGCTCGCAGCCGTGGGGCGCCTACCAGTGCGGCAACGCCCAGTTGGCACCGGCGAATCGCCCGGCGGGCAATCCGGCCAATCCGACCACGGCGCCGAATCCGCAGGCTACGCCCGGCGGGTTCGAGACGTATCCGGTCAAGGGCAACTGAGGCCCGGCCGGCCCCGCATCGCCGGCCGGCGCGCACGTCGTGCGCGTCCCGTCGGGGGACGGGTGACCCCGTCACTTCGCGGTCGCGCGCCCGGGCGCGCTCCCCCATCCGGTCAAAGGCGCCCTCGTGGCGCCTTTTTCACGTGCGCGGGATGACGCTCTTGCACGTCCTGCGCACGCGGGCCTAAAATACACATGTATATATTACATATATGTACTAATTTGCCCCTGGGCCATGAGCAGCTTCCATCCGACCGAACAGCGATTGGCGATCACCCGCCAGCGGCATCCTGCGTTTCCGCGGGATCCGGCCGTGCTCGTGCGCCTGATCAAGCACATCTACAAGCGCGTGCATGACGATGCGAACGCCATGCTGCGGCCCTACGGCATCAATCACCCGGAATACAACCTCCTGATGATGCTGTACGGCACGGAGGGCTACACCATGCATCCCACCGAGCTGGCGGATGCGGCGGGGGAGAAGCTGGCCAACATCACGCGGCTCACCAACGAGTTGTGCGAAAAGGGGCTGATCGCGCGCAATACCAGCGACGAGGACCGTCGCAAGGTCGCGCTGACGCTCACGACGGACGGGGTCGCGATGATCGAGGGCTTCCTGCCGGACGTGTGCGCGCTGCTGGAGCGGCAGGTGGGCGACATGCAGTCGCGCGAGACGGCGCAGCTCGAGCGCCTGCTCAAGAAATTCCTCGCGCAGCTGGAGCGGCCCTGACCATGTCGGCCGTACCTGGCGACATCCCGTCCTGGCGCAGCCCGTCGTGGCTGCGCGAGTTCGCCATGGAAGAACGCCAGGCCTGGATCTTCGTGGTCAAATGCCTGCTGGCGTTCTATCTCGCGGCATGGTTCTCCATGCTGTTCCAGCTCGAGCAGCCGGCGACCACGATGATCACCGTGTCGATCGTGATGCATCCGCACAGCGGCATGGTGCTGGCGAAAAGCTTCTACCGCGCCATCGGCACCTGTGCCGGCAGCCTGGTGGGCCTGCTGCTGATGTCCGCCTTCCCGCAACAGCGCGAGCTGTTCCTGACGGCGCTTGCCCTGTGGGTGGGCATCTGCGCGGGCGGCGCGGTGCTGTACCGCAACTTCATGTCCTACGGCTTCGTGCTGGCCGGCTACACCGCGGCCATCGTGGCGCTGCCGGCCATCAACAACCCGTACCGGGTGTTCGACTCCGCCATGATGCGCGTGAGCGAGGTGATGCTTGGCATCGTGGTGGCGGGCCTGGTCAGCGACGTGGTGCTGCCCGAGCGCCTGCGCCAGCTGCTCCGTCGCAGTGCGCGCGAGCACTACCAGCACTTCATCGACTTCGCGCGCGGCAGCCTGGGTGGCGCCATTCCGCGTTCGGAGATGGAGAGGGTGCACCTGCGCTTCGTGCGCGCTGCCGTGCAGCTCGAAGACCTGCGCTCGTCGGTCATCTTCGAGGATCCCGAAGCGCGCGCCCGCAGCAGTCGCATGCAGCTGCTCAACCTGCGCTACATGGCGGCGGCCACCAGCTTCCAGTCGCTGCATCACCTGATCAACCGCCTGCAGCGCAACAACCATCCGCGCACCGCGGGCGCGTTGATCAAGCTCTATGCGCCGGTAGGCGAGGCCTTGTCGCCCTCGCCATCCGAGCAGTCCATGCCGCGCCTGCTTGCGACGCGCCTGGAAGCCTGCGAAGGGAAGCTGGCTCCGCTGGCGGCGCAGTTGCGCGAGGATCTGCGGCAGGATCCCGAACTGCTGATGGAGTTCGACAGCGGCACCATGATGCTGCGCCGCTTCGTGAGCGAACTGCGCGATTTCACCTCGCTGGAAGCCGCCCTGCGCGAAACCCAGGGCGCGCTCGGCGGCACCGTGGAGCGCGTGGATTTCAAGCGCGCCAACGACTACGCCGCGCCGCTCATTTCCGTGGTGCGCACGTTTCTCACCATGATCACGCTGAGCGTGTTCTGGATCGCCACGGGCTGGCCGTTCGGTCCCAGCGCGATGCTGCTGGCGACCATCTTCAGCGGGCTGCTGGCGACTTCGCCGTCGCCGCTGGCGGCCACCGCCAACACGTGGATCGGTTACGCGGTGGGCATGATGGCCGCGTACTTCGTGGTGTTCTGGATCATGCCGGGCAGCGACGGCTTCCTGATGTTCATCCTGGTCACCGGGCCGCTGCTTGCGATCGGGCCTTACCTCACCACGCGCAACGCCACGCTGCCGGGCATCGGTGCGGGCTACACGCTGGGTTACGTGTACATCCTCGCGGTGAAGAACCCGATGGTGTACGCGCCGGAGAGTTTCTTCAACGACGCCATCGCCTCGCTGTTCGGCCTGATGATGAGTGGCGTGGCCTTCATGATCATCCCCACCGTGATCGGCACCGCCTGGCTGCGGCGGCGCCAGCTCGCGCAGCTGCGCCGGCAGGTGGTGTTTGCGGCAACCGCGCCGCTGCAGGGCATCCTGTATGCGTTCGAGAGCGTGAACCGCGACCTCTACCACCAGATCGTGCAGTTCACCAAGCAGGGCAGCGAGGAGTCGCGCAGCCTGCTGAGCTGGGCGCTCGCCGTGCACGACTGCGGCCGGGCGATCATCGAACTGCGCCAGGACATGGCCCATGAGGACCTGCCGCCGCCGGTGACCGACAGCATGCAGCGTGTCGTGGACAGCCTCGCCCACCTCTACGACGCTCCCGGCAAGGACCGCTGGCAGGCTGCCTATGCGGCCACTGACCACGCCATCACGCTGACCTCCCAGACGCTGCCGCAGGCGCGTGCAAGCTGCCAGCCGGCGCTGGCCCACCTGCTGCAGCTGCGCATCGCGTTGCGCGACGACGAGTCCGCGCTGGCGCCGTACATCGTCAAGGCACCGGAGAACACCCATGCCGCGTGAAATAGCCCTCGCCGATGCCTTCGTGCCCGGCATCCTGCTGGTGTACGCGGGCTGCCTGCTGGTGCTCTGGTTGATCGACACCATCGTTGGCCGCTACGGCCTGTACCGCTACGTCTGGCATCCCTCCCTGTTCCGTGTCGCCGTGTTCTTCGTGCTCTTTGGCGCGGCCGGCCTGTTGCTGTATCCATAAGCCACCCCTATGAAACTCCAGCCCCAAGCCCTGCTTCGCTTCGCCATCACCGCGGTCGTCGTGATCGTGGCGCTCCTGCTCTGCCACGTCCTTTGGCGGCACTACATGTATTCGCCATGGACGCGCGACGGGCGCGTGCGCGCGGAAGTGGTGCGCATCTCGCCCGACGTCTCCGGCCTCGTCACGCGCGTCCCGGTGATCGACAACGCCGAAGTGAAAAAGGGCGACGTGCTGTTCGAGATCGATCCGCAGCGCTTCCAGATCGCCCTGCAGCAGGCGGAGGCCAATCTCAATGCGGCCAAGGCGGCGGCGCGCGCCGCCGGCGCGAACATCGATGCCGTGCTCGCCAGCGCGGCCGCCCGCAAGGCCGAGTACGACATGCGCCAGGAGCAGGCGCAGCGCCGCCAGGACCTGGCCGACGTGGTGCCGAAGGAGGAACGCACCGACGCCAAGTCCGCCGCGCTGACCGCGCGCGCGATCTGGGAACAGGCGCAGGCCAGCGGCCACCAGGCCAATGCGTCCCGCGAGCAGGCCGAGGCGGCGGTGGTGCAGGCGCAGGTGGCGGTGGACCGGGCCAAGCTCGACCTGGAGCGTACCGAGGTGCGCGCGCCGGTCGACGGCTACGTGACCAACCTCGACGTGCGCGTCGGCGACTATGCTGCGACCGGCAGCCCGCGCCTGGCGCTGATCGATCGCCACAGCTACTACATCTACGGCTATTTCGAGGAAACCAAGCTGCCCCACCTGCGCGTGGGCGACCCGGTGGACATCCGCCTGATGAGCGGCGGCGCCCACCTCAAGGGCCGCATCATCGGCGTGGCGCGCGGCATCACCGATCGCGACAACCCCACCGGCAAGGACCTGCTTGCCGACGTGAATCCCACCTTCAACTGGGTACGCCTGGCGCAGCGCGTGCCGGTGCGCATCGCGATCGAGGAGGACAGCGTGCCCAGGGACGTGGTGCTGGCGGCGGGCATGACCGCGAGCATCGACGTGCAGCCGCGGCGGGTGCTGGACAGGGCCGGGCACTGACCCCGGTTCACCCGGCGTTTCGCGGAAACGACGGCGCCGTCACGGCCATCGTTGAACGGTGCGCACATCGTGCGCTCCACCCGGGGCGCCGGGTGGATTAGGGCGATACTTGTTCAGTGTTGCCTTAACATGGCGCCCCATGAATCGATCCCTGCCCTCGCCGCGCGGCCTTGCCCGCCGATTGTTGTCCCTGCGGCGCCGTCGCGGCCTGGATCTGTCCGGCCACCCGAGCTTCGCCGTGCCGCCGGCGGCGATCACCACGCTCAGCGGGCCCGCGGCGTTCCGCGAGACCCTGCTGGCGCTGATCGGGCAGGCGCAGCGGCGCATCGTGCTGGTGGCGCTGTACCTGCAGGACGACGATGCGGGGCATGAGGTGCTCGATGCGCTGTACGCCGCGCGTGCGGCGCGGCCGTCGCTGCGCATCGAGGTCTACGTCGACTGGCATCGCGCGCGGCGCGGCCTGATCGGCAAGGGCGCCAGCGAAGGCAATGCCGCGATGTATCGCGAGTACGCGCAGCGCCTGGGCGAGGGCGTCGTGGTGCGCGGCGTGCCGGTGCAGACCCGCGAGCTGTTCGGCGTGCTGCACCTCAAGGGTTTCATCATCGACGACGCCGTGCTTTACAGCGGCGCCAGCCTCAACGACGTGTATCTCGCCCGGCACGAACGATATCGGCTCGATCGCTACCACCTGGTCCATCACCGTGCGCTCGCCGACAGCATGGCCGACTTCGTGGCCCGCCAGTTCGGTGACAGCGAGGCGGTGCCGCGGCTCGACCGTCCGCCGCTGCCGCGTCCGCGCGACATGCAGGAGCCGATCCGGCGCCTGCGCCAGTCGCTGCAACAGGCTCGCTACGAGGGTGCCAGCGAAACCCCGGGGGAGGGCGAGGTCACGGTCATCCCGCTGGCGGGGTTCGGACGCGGCGAGAACGCGCTCAACGACAGCTTGCTGGCGCTGCTGCGCGAGGCGCGCGAACGGGTGATCCTCCTCACGCCGTACTTCAACCTGCCGCGGCCGGTGCGCGCGGCCATCGGCCAGTTGCTGCGCCGCGGTTGCCGCCTCGACATCATGGTGGGCGACAAGACCGCGAACGATTTCTACATACCGCCCGGCCAGCCGTTCAACCGCATCGGCCTGTTGCCCTACCTCTACGAAAGCAACCTGCGGCGCTTCGCACGCCTGCACCAGGGTGCCATCGACAGCGGGCAGCTCAATCTCTGGCTATGGCGCGACGGCGACAACAGCTACCACCTCAAGGGCCTGTTCGTGGACGAGGAGTGGGCCGTGCTCACCGGCAACAACCTCAATCCGCGCGCCTGGGCGCTGGACCTGGAGAACGGCCTGTTGCTGCGCGACCCGTCGAAGCTGCTGCACGGACAGCACGAGGCGGAGTGGCAGGCCTTGCGCCGCCACGCGACGCGCCTGGACCATTATCGCGACCTGCAGGGCGCGCGCAGCTACCCGCCCGAGGTGCGCAAAATGCTGAAGCGCTTGCGGCGCGTGCGCCTGGACCGTCTGATCGGTCGCCTGCTGTAACGCCCGTCGTCTCCAGTTCCAGTAGGAGCGCACCCAGTGCGCGATGGGGGCGTGCGACCACCGGCCGATGAGGCAGTGGCCGTTCCGCGGTCGCGCACTGGGTGCGCTCCTGCCAGGGTGGAGCCTGTCCGCTCAGCCGGCCAGGCGCTCCAGCCGCATCGCCAGCCAGCGCGACACGTCCGGCCATTCGCTGTCGATCACGCTGTAGCACACGGTGTGGCGCAGGCCGCCGTCGGGTCGGCGCTTGTGGTTGCGCAGGACGCCTTCGCGCTGCGCGCCCAGGCGTTCGATGGCGCGCTGCGAATCGAGGTTGCGGTGATCGGTATGCAGCTCCACCGCCACGCAGCCCAGCGTCTCGAACGCGTGCTGGAACAGCAGGCGCTTGCAGGCGGTGTTGAGGTGGCTCTTCTGCCAGCGCTTCGCGTACCAGGTGTAGCCGATAGCGACGCGTGGGAGATCCGGCACGAAGTCGTAGTAGCGGGTGCTGCCCACGATGTCGCCGCTGGTCTTCTCGCGCACGGCGAAGGGCAGCATCAGGCCGGCCGCCTGGCCCTTCAGCGCCTTGGCGATGTAGTCCGCCGCCTCGCCGGGAGCGGGCGCGCTGGTGAACCACAGTTTCCACAGTTCGCCATCGGCCGCGGCCGCCTCCAGCGCCGGCGCATGCGCGGCCGTGAGCGGTTCGAGCGCGATGTGATCATCTTCCAGGCGAAGCGGGTTTAGCGTGGGCATGGCGGTTCCGGCAAGCGGGGAGCGGTGATTTAAGCAGCCGCGCCGTCCGGGCGACAGTGGCGGGTGCTTGCAGCGGCCTGGCTGACGCCACGTAGGGAATGTCCTGGGTTTTTCAGATTTCTCTGATGGGACGCAGCGTAACCCCTGCCTAGACTTTCTCGTGTGTCGCGGTAGCAAGGGAATTCGCCAGATGCCTGCCAGGATGGCATGACACCCCGGGGTCCGGCGAGCCGCGTCACTCCTCTTGCCCCACGATGGGGCAGCCCTTCCCGGTCCAGTACGCCAGCGGGCGGCTCCATGCGGGGCCGCCCGCGCGCAGGCCGGCGTGGGCTCAGGCGTCCAGGTCCGGAATCAGCCGGCTTTCCAGCCGGGCGATATGGTCCTTCAGCAGCAGCTTGCGCTTCTTCAGGCGGGTGATCTGCAGTTCGTCGCGGCTCATCGACGAGGCAAGGTGCTCGATGGCGACGTCGAGGTCGCGGTGCTCGACGCGCAGTTCGGCCAGCAGGTGGGCAATCTCGGCTTGGTCCTGGACCTGCATGGCGGCGTGTGCGGCTGGAAAGACAGCCTTGAAGTCTACTCCTGCCGGACCCGGGGCGCTGGGGCCGCTACAATGGGTGGCCGTTCCGCCCGATACCCTCATGTCAGCCCAGCCCGACGCCACCCGCAAGCAGCACTACGAGGCCGCCAAGCTGGCCAAGCGCCTGCGTCACCAGGTGGGCCAGGCGGTGGCCGACTTCAACATGATCGAGGACGGCGACAAGCTGATGGTCTGCCTGTCCGGCGGCAAGGATTCCTACACGCTGCTGGACATCCTGCTGTCGCTGCAGGCCAGGGCGCCGGTGCGCTTCGAGCTGGTCGCGGTGAACCTCGACCAGAAGCAGCCGGGTTTTCCCGAGCATGTGCTGCCCGACTACCTCGGCGGGCGCGGCGTGCCGTTCCACATCATCGAGCAGGATACCTACAGCACGGTGACCCGGGTGATTCCCGAGGGCAAGACCATGTGCAGCCTGTGTTCGCGCCTGCGGCGCGGCGCGCTGTACCAGTGGGCCGCTGCCAACGGCATCACCAAGATCGCGCTGGGCCACCATCGTGACGACATCCTGGGCACGTTCTTCCTCAACCTGTTCTACCAGGCGCAGCTCAAGGCGATGCCGCCGAAACTGCGCTCGGACGATGGCCGCCACGTGGTGATCCGCCCGCTGGCGTACTGCAAGGAAAGCGATATCGCGGCCTATGCCGAGGCGCGCGAATTCCCGATCATCCCGTGCAACCTCTGCGGCTCGCAGGAAAACCTGCAGCGCAAGGCGGTGAAGCGCATGATGGAGGACTGGGAGAAGACCCAGCCCGGCCGTTCCGAGAACATCTTCCGCGCGCTGGGCCACGTGTCTCCGTCCCAGCTCACCGATCGCAACCTGTTCGACTTCGCCGCGCTGGGCGCGAGCGAAGGTGTCACCCGCGCCGAGGCGCACCAGTGGCTCGCCGGATCGCCGGACGAGCCGTGACCCACCACTTACCAGTCGAGTAACGCCGTGTCGCACTTTGCAGCTGTTGAAATGGTTCCTGGCGATCCGATCCTGGGACTCTCCGAGGCCTACGTGGCCGATACCCGCCCGGGCAAGGTCAACCTGGGCGTGGGCATCTATTACGACGAGCAGGGCCGCATCCCGCTGCTGCGCGCCGTGCGTGAAGTGGAGCAGGCACTGGCGCTGGAAGCGAAACCGCGCGGCTACCTGCCGATCGACGGCCTGGCCACCTACAACGTTGCCACCCAGAAGCTGGTGTTCGGCGAGGACTCGCCGCTGCTGGCCGCCGGCCGCGTGGCCACCTCGCAGACCATCGGCGGCAGCGGCGCGCTGCGCATCGGCGCGGACCTGCTCAAGCAGGTGCTGCCGACGGCGAAGATCGCGATCAGCAACCCGAGCTGGGAAAACCACCGCGTGGTGTTCGGTTCGGCCGGCTTCGAGGTGCTGACCTACGCCTATTACGACGCCGCCACCCATGGCCTGGATTTCCCGGGCATGCTCGCCGACCTCGGCAAGCTGGAACCGGGCACGGTGGTGCTGCTGCATGCGTGCTGCCACAACCCCACCGGCGTGGACCTCAACGCCGAGCAGTGGCAGCAGGTGGTGGACCTGGTGAAGGAGCGCAAGCTGCTGCCCTTCATCGACATGGCCTACCAGGGCTTCGACGTGGGCATCGATGCCGATGCCACGGCCGTGCGCCTGTTCGCCGCGTCCGGCCTCGAGGCATTCGTGGTCGCCAACTCGTACTCCAAGTCGTTCTCGCTGTACGGCGAGCGCGTGGGCGCACTGTCGGTGGTGGGCAAGGATCGAGACGAGGCGGCGCGCGTGCAGTCGCTGGTGAAGCGCACCATCCGCTCCAACTATTCCAGTCCCTCCACCCACGGTGGCGCGCTGGTGTCGGGCGTGCTCAACAGCAGCGAACTGAAGACCATGTGGGAGCAGGAGCTGGCCGAGATGCGCGAGCGCATCCACGCCATGCGTGCCGGCATGGTGGAGAAGCTGGCCGCTGCCGGTGCGCCGCAGTACGCCTTCATCCAGGAGCAGGCGGGCATGTTCTCCTACTCGGGCTTGAGCAAGGCCCAGGTGGATCGCCTGCGCGAGGAGTACGCCATCTACGCGGTCGGCACCGGCCGCATCTGCGTGGCCGCGTTGAATCGCGCCAACCTCGACACGGTGGTGAATGCCGTCGCCGCGGTCAGCCGCTGAACTTCCCGTCTCCCGTCATCGTCGTCCCCGCCCAGGCGGGGACCCAGCGACTTTGAGCACCTCCAACGACACTGGATCCCCGCCTGCGCGGGGATGACGGTCAAGCAATAAACACGGATACCGAATGTTTTTCCGCAATCTCACGCTGTTCCGCTTTTCTCCCGCCGTCGCCGAAGACCTGAACCGCCTGGACGAGGCACTGGTCGAGCATCGCCTGCGCCCCTGTGGTCCCATGGAAATGGGCACCAAGGGCTTCGTCCCTCCGGTGGGCCGTGGCGAGGAAGCGCCGCTCACCCATGCGGTGAATGCCTGCACCATGGTCACCGTCGGCAGTGAGGACAAGCTGCTGCCCGGTTCGGTGGTGAACGACGAACTTGCACGCCGCGTGCAGAAGATCGCCGAAGAAGAAGGCCGCAAGGTCGGTGGCCGCGAGCGCAAGCGCCTCAAGGAGGATGTGCTCAACGAGCTGGTGCCTCGCGCCTTCATCCGCAGCTCGCGCATGCGCTCCTATGTGGACAAGAAGCTGGGCTGGCTGGTGCTGGACACCTCCAGCCGCAAGTCGGCCGAAAACGCCCTGACCCAGATCCGTGAGGCCCTGGGCAGCTTCCCGGCGGTGCCGCTGGCGCCGGAGGAAGGTCCGCGCGTGCTGATGACCGACTGGCTGGCCAACGGCAACCTCCCGGCTGGCCTGGCCCTGGGCGACGAGGTGGAGCTGCGCGATCCCGCCAGCGCCACCGGCGCCATCGCCAAGTGCCGCCGCCAGGACCTGGACAGCGAAGAGGTGAAGGAGCACCTGCGCAACGGCAAGCAGGTGTTCCAGCTGGGTCTCACCTTCGATGAGCGCATGAGCTTCGTGCTGGGCGAGGACCTGATCGTCCGCAAGCTGAAGTTCCTGGACGTGGTGACCGACGAGCTGGGCGACAGTCACCCGGACGCCGCCGCCGAGGCCGATGCCACCTTCGCCCTGCTCACCCTGGAGCTGGAGCGCCTGCTGGGCAAGCTGGAGGAGTGGTTCGGGTTGCCCCGTCCCGCCGAAGCCTGAGCCGGTCCAAGCCCTGCGTGAGACGCCGCCCCTAGGCCAAAGGTCGGGGGGCGGCGGTCACCGCCTCGTCTTGCGAAGCCTGCATGCTCCCCCCACATTCCGTGAGGGACACTAGTCGGCCTGGACGCCGTGCAAGCGCAGTAGGGCGGGGATATGACGCAGCATCTCGAAGGCGATTGGCTGGAACTGGCCACCGCAAGCGGAAGTACCATCCGCGTGCTCAAGGCCGCGCACCCGCGCGCCCGTCGACTGCGCCTGACGGTGACGCCCAAGGGTGCGCGCGTGTCCTATCCGCACGGCACGCATCCGGCGCAGGTCAGCGCCTTTCTCCGCCACCATGCCGACTGGCTGGAACGCAAGCTCGACGAGCTGCACCTCATCGTCAAACCCTTGCCGCCGCTGCGCGTCGGCGCTCCCACCGAGTTTCCCTTGCGCGGCGAAACCGTGCAGCTGGACTGGGCCGACGGTCCGTATCCGCGAGTGGAAGCAGGCGAGGGCACGCTCACCCTGGTTATACCGCGCCCGCACACGCGCGCATTGCCGGTGGCGCGCGGCCTGCTCGCCTCGTATTTCGAAAGCCAGATCCGACGCGACGTGTCGCGCTGGCTCGCAGGCTACGTGCCGATGCTCGGGCTGGCGCCCACGGCGCTGCGCGTGCGCCCGATGAAGAGCCTGTGGGGCAGCCTGGACACGCGCGACCGCATCAACCTCGACCTCGCGCTGGCGCTGGCGCCACCCGCCGCGCTGCGCTACGTGCTCGCGCACGAGCTGTGCCATCTCAAGGTGCGCAGCCACGCGCCGCGCTTCTGGGCGCAGGTGGAGGGGCTGTTCCCCGAATGGCGTGAACAGCGCGACTGGCTGCGCTTGAACGGCGCGTGGCTGAAGACCGAACTGGACCGACTGATCGCCGACGTGGCGGACTAGGCGGGCGCGTCAGCCGGCAGCGGGCGTCCTGGCGCGCCGGACCCGTACCGTCCGCCGGATCAGCAGGCCAAGGCCGAGCAGGACGAACAGCTCCGCCACGAGACCCATCGACACCAGCTGCCAGAGCCGGGCTCCCTGCACTCGCTGCCAGTCGTCGAAAAGCTTGACCGCGATGCCCAGCGCGAAGGTGGCCAGCGTTACCCCGAAGAGCATCCACGCCAGTGCGAGCGAGGCAAAGCCTTGCCTGCCGTTGACCACCTTGTCGAACAACTGGGTGCGTGCATGGATGCTGGCGAAGGGATCCACCGTGTTGATCACGGGTGCCGTCGGCCGGTTGCCGACGGTGCGCACGCTCGCCTCGAGTGCTTCCGCTTCCTGGTGCTCCAGCTTGCGCTCCGCTTCGGCGGTGCGCACCAGCAGGCCGTGCGGATCGTCCACCACCAGCGACACGCCACCGATCCTGATCTCATGCCCCATGCCGACTTCCCCTTCGTTGCCGACGATCCGTGGATGGTGCGGGAGCCTCAGTGTGACAGCGTGAACGAAGTGAGGATGCGCGCCGTCTCTTCGGGTTTCTCGAGGATCGGCATGTGATTGCAGCCGTTGAGCGTGCTGGTGCTGATCGCCTGCGCGGTCTTCAGGCCGTTGCGCAGGCTGTCCATCGCCGAGATGTCGATGATCTTGTCATCATGACACCACAGGCCCAGCACTGGCATGCCGAGTCGATCGAGCCGGTTCTGCAGCGACAGGTACTGCGAAGGTTCGCGCAGCTCGTTGAAGGTGCGCTCGATGAAGGCGCGACTCGCCTGGTTGCGCTTGATAAGCACGTCCTCGAAGCGGCCGGGGATATCCAGCGGCTTGGCGAACGCCCAGGCGGTGGCCTTGGCGAATTCTTCGCGGTTGTCGAAGACGAAGGGATTCTTGCCGGACAGCGCGAGGCGCGAGAAGTCGTTCTCGTTGGCCTTGAGGCCGAACGAGTCGAGCAGGGCCAGCTCGGCCACGTGCTCGGGATGTTCGGCCGCGTAGGCGCCGGCGATGGCGCCGCCCATCGAATGGCCGATCAGCACCACCTTCTGCAGGCCCAGCGTATCCACGAAACCCTGCAGCCTCGCCACCTGCGCATCGATGTTGTAGCTGGCGCCGTCGACACGGGTCGACTCGCCCCAGCCCGGCAGGTCCGGTGCGATCACGTGGAAGTGCGGCGTGAGCTGTTCCATCTGCTTGAGCCACACCTCCTTGCTGGCGGCGAAGCCGTGCAGCATCAGCAGGGTGGGGCCCTGGCCGCCTTCGAAGTACACCCACTTGGTGTCGCCCACCTGCACCGAGTGGTCCTCGACGTGCGCGGCCATCATCTGGCGCTTGATGTCGGCGCTCATCAGCCATTGCGGCGCGAACAGATAAGAGCCGCCGAGCACCACGGCGAGCAACACCGCCACGGAGCCGAGGAACTTCAGTCGGCGCAGGGCGAGTCGCTGCCACAGGGGGCGCGAAGTGGTGGAGGGCTTGGACGGGGTATTGGATTTCATGGCGGTGTCGTGGTTCCTGGACGCGACATCGATGGCGGCGCGCGCCTCCTTTTGCAAGGAGGCGCGCGTGGCGCTTACTTGCTGGCGTTCTTCTTCGCCTTGGCGAAGACGGACTCGGCCGCCTGCTGCGTCATCGGGTGGTAGCCGCCCTTGGCCTTGGCATACACCTGCTCGGCATAGGCGAGGCCTTCCGGCGTCTTTGCGAAAGCCTTGTACAGCGGCATGGTGAGGTACAGGCGGCCGATGCGCGTCATGTGCTCGGCGGCCGCGTTCCACACGTCCTTGTCGCCGGCGGCGATGGCGTGGCTGTACCAGCGCATGCCGATCTCGGCGTTGGGCGTGCCGGTAAGGTGCCAGGCCGCATCGATCTGCTTGATCTTCTCCAGCGGCGTCACGTCCGGCAGGCCGTCGAGGAAGTACATCCACTCCTGCGTGTTCCAGCCCTTGGCGTCGAGCTTGCCGGCGGCCAGCGAGCCGGCGAGGAACGAGGCGCGCTCCTTGTCGATCGCATTGAAGCGCGGCGAATCCGGCAGCGGCGCATCCTTCGGCACGCCCGGCTCGTACACCCACTGCTGCACTTCATCCCAGCTCATCTTGCCCGGGTTCTTGTCGAACAGGTTCGCCTTCAGGTAGTCCAGCATCTGTTCGGTGGTGATGCTCTGGAACGCGAAGTGCGCGAAGTAGCCCTTCAGGTACGCATCGAAGGTGTCGCGGCCAAAACGCTGCTCCAGCGTGCGCAGGAACCACGAGCCCTTGTCGTAGGGCACCTCGGAGATCGAATCGTCCGCGCCGATGCCGGGCTTGGGCGCCAGGCGCTGCGCATTCTGCGGCATGTCCTTGAGGTTCTTCTGCAGGCCGCGCGCGGAGATCAGCGCCTCCTCGTCGGCCAGCGCCTTGCCGTATACCGCCTCGGTGATGCGGCCCTGCACGTAGGTGGTGAAGCCCTCGTTGAGCCAGATGTCGCGCCACGCGGCGCTGGTCACCAGGTTGCCCGACCACGAATGGGCCAGCTCATGCGAGATCACCGACACCAGGCTCTTGTCGCCCACCAGCAGGGTCGGCGTGGCGAACGTCATGTTCGGGTTCTCCATGCCGCCGAACGGGAACGACGGCGGCAGCACCAGCAGGTCGTAACGGTCCCATGCATAGGGTCCGTACAGCGCCTCGGCGGCCTTGATCAGCTTCTCGGTGTCCTCGAATTCCTTGGCGGCCTTGCCCACCACGCTGGGCTCGGCATAGACAGCCGAACGCGGGCCGGTTTCCTTCGCCGCGATGTCGCCCGCGCCGATGGCTAGCAGGTACGAGGGGATCGGGTGCGGCTGCGCGAACGAGTAGTCGCCATTGAGCGGATGCCTGGCATCGTTGATCGCGCTCATCACCACGCGCACGTCCTTCGGAGCGGTGACGTGGGCGTTGTAGGTGAAGCGGATCGCCGGCGAATCCTGCAGCGGCACCCACGAACGGGCGTGGATGGATTCGGACTGCGAGAACATGAAGGGCAGCTTCTTGTCGGCCGTCTGTTCCGGCGTCAGCCACTGCAGGCCCGAGGCGGTCGGCACGGTCGAGTAGACGATGCGCACCTGCGCCGGATGCTGCGGCGTGGTGATGGTGAGCTTGCTGCCCAGCTCCTTGTCGCTGGGCGCCAGCGCGTACTTCAACGCGTTCGCCTTGCCGGCGGCATCGACCCCTTCCACGCTGGCGATCTTCAGGTCGCGCGTATCCAGCACCAGCGACTGCGCCTTGGGATCCTTCCAGTCCAGCTTCAGCGTCGCGGTGCCGTCGAGCTGCTTGTGGGGGAAGTCGATCTTCAGGTCCAGGTCCAGGTGGGTGACGCGCACCTGGTCGGGCTGGGCATAGGAATGGGGATCGGCCGCGAAGGCGCTGAGCGGCAGCACCAGGGCGCCGACGGCGAGGGCGTGGAGAGGACGCATGGGTAAAACTCCATCAGCAGGAGCGCGGAGTATGCCACCGCCGGCCTGCCGCCCGCGGGTGTGGATGGTCATTCCATGGGCGGCGAACCGGGTCGTCCGCCCGCCGGGTCAGTGGCTGGAGCTGGCCGGCGCCGGTGCGGTCGCGGGCTTCTTCTGCATCGAGCGGATGTAGTCGAAGACGTCCTGCTTGGACACCGCGCCACGCTTGGCCTTGTCGATCTCGTCGAAATGCGCGCGGATGAACGGCACCGGGCCCTTGTCGGCCTCTTCCTTGGTCAACACGCCATCGTGGTTCTTGTCGGCGATGTCGAAATTCTTCACGGCGACGTCCATCTGGGTGGCCAGGTAGCCGGCGCCGATCTGGGCCTGGGCCCCGGTGGCGACCGCAAGGATGGCGACGGCAACGAGCAGACGGGGGTGACGCATGGTTCTCTCTCCCTGAACGAGTGCGCGGAGTATCGCACCAGGGATGTGAGCGGATCGTTCGGTGGGTGCTCCCGGAAAAGCTGTCGCGCACAGGGTGCGCTCCCACAGTTCGGTGACCTTGTGGGAGCGCACCCTGTGCGCGACTAACCTTGTCTCAGGCCACAAATTCCAGCGCGTTGGTCAAATCCCCGGGCGCCGGCCCGCCCGCCGCCACCATCGCCTGCTCGCGCAGCGCCAGGCCCGGCAGCTTCTCCAGACCGAAGCGCCGGGTGAGGAAGCGCGCGATGGAACCGGTGTCGTAGATCGTGTGGTCCACGTGGCCCTTCTTCGCGAACGGCGACACGATGATCGCGGGGATGCGCGAGCCCGGTCCCCAGCGATCACCCTTGGGCGGTGCCACGTGGTCCCACCAGCCGCCGTTTTCGTCGACGGTGATGATGACCATGGTGTGCTGCCACGACGGCGACTTCTGCAGCGCCTCGACGATGGCCATGATGTGCCGGTCGCCGGCATCCACGTCGGAGTAGCCGGCGTGCATGTTCAGGTCGCCCTGCGGCTTGTAGAAACTCACGGCCGGCAGCTGGTCGGCGGCGATGTCGGCGAGGAAGCGGTTGGTCGCTGCCGTCTCGCCCACGCCGCCATCGCGCAGGTGCTTCATGCGCGCTCCGGTACCCGGGGCGAAACTCCTGAAGTAGTTCAGCGGCTGGTGGTGGTACTGGAAATTCGGGCGCTGCGGGAACTGCTTCTCGTCGCCGTCACCCTTGCCCTCCAGCGCCAGCTGCCAGGCGCCGGCGTACCAGGCCCAGTCGACGCCGGCGGCCGAGAGCACGTCGCCGATGGTCTTGTGCGCCTGCGGCGGCAGCGTGTTGGGGCTGTCCTCGTCGGCCAGCATCGGATCGTGGCCCGACTGCGTGGCGCTGGGCGCGTAGGGCGGCGACATGGTGTTCACCGCATGGAAATCAGGCGTAAGCGAACTGCGCGAGGCGAATTTCGGTCGGCCTTCCATCGCGCTGCGCGGCGAATCCCCGGCCAGCTTCAGGCGGATGTCGGTCGCCTCGCCGCTTTCGGTCACGGCGATATTGAAGCGTGCGGGGCCATGATCCGCGTCCGGGTAGTGCGGTGGCTGCGCGGCCACCAGGTACTGGTGGTTGAGGAAGGAGCCGCCGAACGCGCCCATGAAGAAGTTGTCGCACAGCGTGTACTGGCGGGCGAGCTGCCACAGCCGGAGATGGGCGGCGCTGTCGTCGTAATAGCCCATGACCATGGCGCCGGTGTCGCCCCAGGCGACGAAGCCGTCGTTGCGGCCGCCATTGATCTGGCGCTGGTTCTCGTAGAAGCGATGCACCAGGTCGCGCGTGACCACGCCGTGCGGCAGCGGTTCGCCGCCGCCCGTGCGCAGCACCCACGGTGCATTCGGCAAGTCCTTGAGATCCTCTTCCAGCACCTGGTAGCTGCGGTGGTTCACCACCTGCTTGTGCGGCGCGAGGCCGTGCCATACCGGCGGCAGCGTCTTCAGCAGCGCGCCGTCGCGATCACGCTGCTGGTAGTCCGCTGGCTTGAGCGCGGCCAGCGGCTGCTCGACGCCGGGGAAGTTAGCGAACAGGTTGTTGAAGCTGCGGTTCTCGGCGTAGATCACCACCACGCGCTGGACATGCTTGCGCAGCGCGGCATCCAGGGGCGTGCCTGCGCCCGCGGTCGCCGCGCCCTTGGTGGCGGCCAGGGCCGGCGCGCCACCGACGGCCAGCGCGGCACC
>JACXTT010002631.1_pt1 | contig 28293 bp, 19 predicted proteins | sample 9270951 | NCBI WGS metagenome assembly JACXTT01 (sample SAMN15532306, study PRJNA645909) | rock metagenome | isolation source: weathered quartz diorite | place: Puerto Rico | collected 2017-06-21 | reverse complement strand
AGATCGGAACTCAATGGCCAGGGGCAGGTCACAGGCGTGATCGTAGTCGCCCGGTTCGGGAAAAACGTCATGGATGTGATCAACCGTGTCAAGGAGAAACTTTCCGAAACGAAATCGTCGCTTCCGGAGGGGGTCGAGGTCGTGACGACATACGACCGTTCGGACCTCATCCGTCGCTCCATCGACACTCTCACGAGAACGCTCATCGAGGAGCTCATCATCGTGAGCATCGTGATCCTCATATTCCTGTGGCATTTCCCGAGCGCCATCATTCCGATCCTCACGATTCCGATCGCCGTGATTTTGTCATTCATCCCGATGTATGCCACGGGAGCGACGGCGAACATCATGTCGCTCGGGGGGATAGCGATTGCGATCGGGGCGATGGTGGACGCGGCAATCGTCGTCGTCGAACAGACACACAAGAAGCTCGAGCAGTGGGAATCGGAAGGGCGTCCCGGGAACGCCCTGAGGGTCATCGTCGATGCGGTGAAGGAGGTCGGGGGGCCAAGTTTCTTCTCGCTGCTGGTCATCGCGGTCTCGTTCCTTCCCATCTTCGCCCTTCAGTATCAGGAGGGGCGGCTCTTCAAGCCGCTCGCCTTCACGAAAAACTTTTCCATGGCCATTGCGGCCTTCCTGGCCATCACGCTCGATCCGGCCGTACGGGTCTTACTCATGAGGACGGAGAGGTTTACCTTCCGGCCGCTCTTTGTCAGCCGGATAGCCAACGCACTGCTCGTGGGAAAAATCCACAGCGAGGAAACTCATCCGGTCAGCCGGCCTTTGATGCGCGTCTATCGTCCCATTGTGGAATTCGTGCTCGATCACAAGTGGCTCGTCATCTCGCTGGCGACTGCGGCCGTCCTGGCGACGGTGCCCGTCTTTTACAATCTCGGGTCGGAGTTCATGCCGCCGTTGAACGAGGGGACGATCCTCTACATGCCGATAACTCTTCCGGGGATATCGGTGACGGAGGCGGGCAAGTACCTTGAGCTGCAGGACAGGCTCATCAAGCAGTTTCCCGAAGTTTCCTCGGTCTTCGGAAAAATCGGAAAGGCGGAGACCGCCACAGATCCCGCCCCGTTGAGCATGGTGGAAACGACCGTGATGCTGAAGCCCGAAGGGGAATGGCGGACGATACGCCGGGAACGGTGGTACTCGTCATGGGCCCCGGAATTCTTGAAAAAACCCCTGCGGATGGTCTGGCCTGAGGAGAGGCGCATGACGTGGGACGAGCTCGTCGCGGAGATGGATCGCGCCGTTCAGATCCCGGCATTTGCGAACGCGTGGCTCTTTCCCATACGAACCCGGATCGACATGATCACGACCGGCGTGAGGACGCCTGTCGGCATCAAAGTATTGGGCGAGGACCTCGGACAGATTGAAAAAATCGGGGTTGAGCTTGAGAAAACTCTACAGTCGGTTGAGGGGACGCGGAGCGCGTTCTTCGAGAGGGTGACGGGCGGCTACTATCTCGACTTTCAGGTAAGACGGGAAGAAGCGGCCCGTTACGAACTGAGCATAAACGACGTCAACGACATCATCGAGACGGCGATAGGGGGAAAAACCATATCGACGACGATCGAGGGGCGGGAGCGTTATCCGATCAGCGTCCGTTACGCCCGGGAACTGAGGGACGACGTTGCGAAACTGAGCCGTGTCCTCGTGCCCACTCCGGCCGGGGCGCAGGTCCCGCTGGCGCAGCTGGCCGACATCGAAATCCACACCGGTCCGCCGATGATAAATGATGAGGAGGGATTCAAGGCCGGGCGGGTTTATGTCGACGTTTCGGGGCGGGATCTGGGGAGTTACGTTGAGGAGGCGAAACGGGTCGTCGGAGAGAGAATAAGACTCCCGGCGGGATATAGCCTCATCTGGAGCGGCCAGTATGAGTATCTGCAAAGAGTCGTCGAGCGTCTCTGGCTCGTCGTGCCGATAACACTTTTTCTGGTCTTTCTGCTCCTTTATGCTAACACGAAATCGATCGCAAAGACGCTCATCATACTCATCGCGGTCCCTTTTTCAGCGATAGGTGCCATATGGTTCCTCGCCATCCTCGGATACAACCTCAGCATTGCGGTATGGGTGGGTCTTATCGCCCTACTAGGGGTGGATGCGGAGACGGGGGTCTTCATGCTCCTCTACCTCGACCTGGCGTACACCGACTTCAGGGCGAGGGGCAAAATGAAATCTTTGTCCGATCTCAAGAGGGCGATAGAGCATGGGGCTGTGAGAAGGCTTCGACCGAAGGTCATGACCGTAGGGGTCATGTTCATGGGCCTGGTGCCGATCATGTGGTCGAGCGGTGCGGGGTCGGACGTCATGCGCCGTATTGCGGCCCCGATGATCGGAGGGATCTTTACGTCCTTTATACTCGAACTGCTCGTCTACCCGGCCATTTACGAGATCTGGCGCGGCCACGAGCTGAAAAAGGAGCTCCAGGGTTCTTCGGCAAATGTCGGGGGGTGAGCGCTCGCTTTCTCACCTACCTGATCCATTGTGCCGGACCGTCAGAGTACGTGTACTCTCAGGGAAAAGCCCTGTTGAGTCCGATGTTCTTGAGGAGCTCTGTGAAGCGGGGATCGTCTCTGAATCGATCCCATTCAAAATCCAGCTTTAGACTGCTGAGCCACCCGGTGTGGTCGCTGTAATCCTTCTGAAGCCATTGAAAGACTTTTTGCCGGTCACCGAGTCCTGCGTAGCCTTTTGCGACAAGATACGCTGCGCACGCATGGCGATCGTAAAGGGCTTCCATCTCACGAGCCACAGCGAGGGCTTCTTCTGATTTCCCGGTCTGTGCCAGGCAGAATGCAAGCTCCGAGAGAGGCTCCGGCGCTCTTTGCGAAATCTCCACTGCCTTAAGCGCATCGGGTAATCCCCTTTCGGGGTTCCCGTGGTGCAGGAACATCCTCGCCCGCTGATAATATGCGGGGATAAAGTTTGGATCGAGATCAATGACTTTTTGGTAATACTGCAGCGCAGATGCTGTGTCTTTCTTTGCGAGATCGAACGCGATGGCAACATTGAGGAGTATTATGGGGGAGAGCGGATCGAGGTCGAGAGCCTGGTGTATGTAGGCAAACGATTCATCGAGCCTGACCTCGCGGGCAAGCAGCAGCCCGTACCAATGATAGGCCGTTGGATACTTAGGGCTGAGGGCAATGGAAGTCTTGAATTCCCTTTCCGCGCCATCCCAATCCCAATAATCCATCCTGGCCATAGCGAGGGAGGCGTGAGCTTCCCCGAGCGATTTGTCGAGTTCGAGAGCCTTCCGGGCGGCCTCCTCTGCCTTCGGGAAAACCTCGCGGCCGGGGATGGCGCTGTATTGTTCCATGATCAGGTAACAATCGGCGAGGCCGGCATAGGCGAGTGCGTAGTTCGGATCCACTGCGATAGCCTGCCGGAAATAATCGGCCGCTTGCACGAGTTCAGGACCCCTGCGCCTGTTCCAGTAAAACCTCCCCTGCAGATAAAGTTTATAGGCGTCGGGATTCTCGGTCGAACGTTTGGCGAGGCCGATCTTGGCCTCTCCGGATAGAGTCAGCTGAAGTTTTCTCGTCACCTCGCGGACGATCTCCTCCTGCAGCGGAATCACCTCGCTCGCCTTTCGGTGGTACTGTTCCCCCCAGATTTGGGATTGATTCTGGACGTCGACCAGATCGAGCTGGACGCTCAGATCATCACCCCGCTGGACCACCCGCCCTGAGAGGACGGCAGCGACGTGCAGGGTTTTTCCGACATCCAGAGGATCGATATCCTTGCCTTTGAAGCGGAAAACGGTGCTGCGGGGAACGACCCTCAGTTCAGGAATCGACGTCAGATTATTGATGAGGCTCTCGGTCATACCATCGCTCAGATACTCGGTGTTGGGATCCGCGCTGACATTCACGAAGGGGAGAACGGCCAGGGAGTCGAGAGTTTTCGATGATTTCAAGAACAGGAAGTAACCGGGGATGGCCAGGACCGCCGCAATAAGAGCATAGATCCAGGGCGATTTCACCCGGCGGGGCACGACTGTTTTTGTTTGGTCCGGCACGGGGCCGGCCTTTTCCCTTTCCGGCTTGACGGGAGGCGCGACGTCGATTGAAGTCCTGGAAATTCTTGAGGACTGCTTTTGAATCCTGCGAAGCTCGCTCGCCATGTCGTCGACGTGCTGATAGCGGTCTTCCGGATCTTTCTCGATCGCCCGCTTCACAATCCGGTCCAGATCGGGGGAAACATCTCCCTTGATTTTCAGGAGTGAATCGGGCTCTTCGTTCAGGATGGAATACATCATCGCAGCGTCATGTTCCCCGCGGAAGGGGGTTTTCCCCGTTATCATCTCGAAAAGAAGAATTCCGAAGGAAAAAATGTCAGACCTCGCATCGACCTCGCCGCCGCGAATCTGCTCCGGGGCCATATAGGCCAGCGTGCCGATGGTGCTGGAGGTCCGCGTAAGTTTAAGCGAACCCTTGAGTTTCGCGAGTCCGAAATCCGTCACTTTGATCTGATTCTTCGCGCCGATCATGACATTGTCGGATTTTATGTCGCGGTGGACGATCCCCTTCGAATGCGCCTCGGCGAGGGCATCTCCGATCTGGACGGCATAATTCAGATACACCGAGGGATTCTCGACGGGCAACTTTTTCCGGAGAGTCATACCATCGACGAACTCCATATCGATAAACTGCCGGCCCTCGAACTCTTCGATGGCGTGAATCGTACAGATGTTGGGGTGGTTCAGCGTGGCTGCGGCCTGGGCTTCTTGGAGGAATCGCGCCCTTTCTTCCTCGGTGGACGTCAGATGCTGAGGCAGGAATTTTAAGGCAACGATGCGCCTGAGCTTGGTGTCTTCGGCCTTATACACCACTCCCATGCCGCCCTCACCAAGCTTTTCGAGAATCTTATAATGCGAAACAGTCTGACCGATCATCGGCGCTCAAAATACCAATAATTCCGGTCATTCTCAACGCCGAACTCCCTCGCTCAGCATGGAGGCGGCTTTGACCTATGAAATAGCGAGAGAATTGATGCGCCGGGGTGTGTTAATTCGGCTGTCTGCCGGCGCGTGCCGATGGGAGGAAAAGTCCGTGGAGGGTCTGACAGAGTTCCCTGGCCGTGCTCGGCCGAAGACTGTTTAGAGATTCAGTATCGGCCTTGTGAGCGGCTCCGCCCCGTGGGTCCGGACATCCAGTTACGAAACTTATACCAGAACCAGATGAGAGCTCTGAAAATGAGCAGCGCGGCTACCGCTGCGAGAAACCAGTAGAATATTGTGACAATTGGCATAAGACTCCCCTAATAAGTTAGGCACAGAATTAGCGTGAATCAAGGCGCGATGGTGAAAGGAATGACGGATATCACGCAACCCATACCTGCCGGCTATCGGCTTATCTCGAAAAGCATGAATACACGAAGATATTGATAGGATTCAGAATTCCTCCCCTTCCATAAAATCCTGTCAGCAGACTGCTTCTAAAAGAATGAAACTTGTCTGAGAAGTACCCGTATACTGACTTGCAGTCATCAAATAAATATTAATATATTTTTTTGATAAAACACTTGACATTGACTTTCAGTCTCACTATATTCCAGTACAATTAATGACTCCCGGCCATTATTGTCGAAAGGCATAGAAAATGGGCATTTCCGAGCGAAAAGAGAGGGAAAAGGAGCAAAGGCGTGAGGCAATCATCGATTCAGCAGAGAAGGTGTTCTTCAAGAAGGGCTTTTCTGCGGCTACCATGGATGAGGTGGCCGAGCTGGCCGAACTAAGCAAGGGCACGCTCTACCTCTATTTCAAGAGCAAGGAAGATCTGCTCCTTGCCGTCCACATTCGGGGGGAGGAGCTCATGTACCAGATGTTTCGGGAAGCCACGACGACCGGGGAACCGATACTGAAGCTCATCACCAACCTCGGGGCCGCGTACTATGCTTTCTTCAGGATGCACCGGGATTATTTCCGGACCTTTCAATTTCTCAACAATCCCCAGTTTCACAAGGAGGCCTCCCAGGAAATGGTTGAGGCCTGCAGGCAGCGGGGCCAGAAGGTCTGGCAGGTCGTCGTGGAGCTGATCAAGCGGGCCATTGACGAAAAGGTGTTCGCTTCCGACATCAACCCGCTGCAGGCCGCGATCATCCTCTGGTCCAATGGAAATGCGCTGATGCAGCAGATGGATCAGGGGGGTGACTACTGGACGGAATACATGCACGTGGACCTGGAGGAAACGATGCGAAAGGCTTACCGCTACATAATTGAAGGTATGATGAAGCCGGAGTTGAGGGCAAAAGCGGATGTGCTTCTCGATTTGTCCGGCATTAAATCCTGAAGGTCCTGGGGATTACCAATGGAGCAAAGAGTCATGAAGCTAACCGTCGTCTTACTCATCGCCGTCACCATCTCGCACGCACAGGAAATTCTCACACTGGAGAAGGCGATAGATCTCGCCATCGAGCAGAACCATACGATCCTAGCCGGGCGTCACGATCGCGAATCGGCTGCCTGGGGACTCAAAAATTCTTATTCCAATTTCCTTCCGAAGGTGGAGATATCTGGCGGGCTGACTCGTATCGACCCGGAGACCGAAGCCCGCGCCAACGCGTCCCTGGAATTCATACGAACGTCGGCAGATTTTCTTGGAATCCCCCGCCCGGCGCTCGCCGACCTCAGACCTTTTGCCTATCGGGACACATACTCAACGGACATCACCGTAGTTCAACCCATCTATAACGGCGGCGCGGAAATCGCGGGCCTGAGCGCTGCCAGCGTGCTGGAAGAACGGAGCCAGTATTCCCTCGACGATGCGGAGCAGGCGGTCATCTCCGATGTAAAAATCGCATACTATAATGTGCTCAAGGCCGGGGCCCTTTTGAATCTTTCGACGGAGTCAGCCGCGCGAACCAGGCGGTGGCTCGAGATGACGGAACGTCGTGCGAACCTTGGGGAACGCACGAACACGGATGTCCTCCGGTTCAGGGTCCAGCTCGCCTCCGAGGAAGGGAACATCGTCAATGCGGAAAACGGACTGGAGATGGCGCGCACCCGCCTCAACGAACTCACTGGCGAAGACCTTCATAAAACATACAAGCTCGAGGAGAAGATATCACTTGATTCGGCATCAGCCACAAAGGGCGCGGCTCCGCCGGTGCAGTTTGCCTCCCTCGACCCCTCGGTTGCCGGGGTCACCGACGATACATTCCTCGGCAAACACCCCTCGATGAAGGTGATGGACGCGAACGTACGCCTTGCCGAAGCGGGGGTGAGCCAGGCATGGACCCGCTTCCGGCCCCGGGTCAACCTCGCATTTCAGTACGGGTGGGAAAAGAACAATACTCTCGCGCTGGACGGGATAAGACCCTGGGCCCTTGCGTTCAGCGTCAGCTGGCCGATCTTCAACAGTTTTGGGGATTATGCGAACCTGCAGAGAGCGGAGGCCGAGGCAGGAAAGGCGCGGGAACAGGGCGAAAGCTTCCGCCGGGGGCTCCTGGTACAGGCAACCAACGCCGAACTGGCCGTGAGGTCAGCGCGCAAGCGCATCGAGATCGCGGCGGCCGGTGTACGCGAGGCTGAAGATGTGTTGAATTCCGTCGTCCGGCGCTACGAATTAGGCGCGGCGTCGAACGTGGACTTGATCGATGTGCAAACCGCCTTCACATCGGCCAAGACAAACTATATCGCGGCGGTCTATGACAGGTCCATTACCGAGGTTCAGCTCGCCCGTGCAACCGGCGTCATCGGGCGATAGAGAACTCAGGCGCACTAAATCGAGGTCACTATGAAAGCGAAGATTATAGGGGGAACCATCACCCTGGCAATTCTGGCCATACTCGTCATCCGTCTGGTCATGGCATCCAGCATCCAGGACAAACAGACGGCCGTCGCCCCGGTGGCGGTTGAAGTGGAAAAAGTCCTTCGATCGGCTCTTCTCGAGCGGGTGAGGGGAGTCGGTACGGTCCTTGCCGTGAAGGATGTGAAAGTCTCCTCCGAGACCGCGGGGCGGGTGATGAAGGTTGCGGTTGAGGTGGGCGATTATGTGGAGCAGGGTCAGCTGCTTGCCCAGATTGATGATGAGCTCAAGATCGCCGCCGTTGACCAGGCGAGGGCGCAAGCCATCGCCTCGGAGAGTTTTGCGAAGAAGGCGCTGCGGGATGCAGAACGGGCGGACAGTCTGTACGTGACCAAGGATGTCTCCGATGCCGAACGGGAGGCTTACCGGTCGGCCGCCCGCTCGGCGGAAGCTCAGCGCCAATCAGCGATTGCGGGGTATAAAGTTGCAGAACGACAGCTCGAGGACACCCGGATAAAATCCCCGATTTCGGGATATGTCGCGTCGAAGCATATCGAACGTGGAGAGCTCGTCGATCATGGCAAGGAGGTCGCCAATATCGTCGACCTGAGCAGTGTAAAAATACGATTGAGCACGCCCGAGGAGGATATTTCAAAACTCCGGCTGGGACAGAGGGCCGCGATCACGGTGGACGCCCATCCTGGTGATACGCTCACAGGCGAAGTGTACAGCATCGGGTCAAAGGCCGAGTCCCCCACGGGTCACACGTATCCCGTCGACGTGCTCCTCAGAAACCGCGGGGTTCTCAAGTCCGGCATGTTTGCGCGGGTTGAAATCGAGGCGGGCGGGGCCGGAGATGCGCTCACGGTATCCAAGCAGGCCCTCCTCAATGAAGATACAAACCCGCTTGTATACGTGGCCGACGGCCGCCTGGCGAAGGCGACCCCGGTGAAACTCGGGATCAAGTCGGGAAACCGGGTACAGATCCTTGCAGGACTTTCACAGAGCGCCCTGGTGGTATCGTTCGGGCAGAACAAGCTGAAGGACGGCTCGCCGATACTTTATCATGAGTAGGAAAAAAGTGGATCCCGTCACGATATCATCGGCAATCCCTCGAAATTCCGAGGCAGAGCCGAATCAAAGGAACCTTTCATGACTTTAACCGAAGTTGCGATCAAGCGCCCGGCGTTCATCACGATGGTATTCGTTGCCCTTGCCGTGCTGGGCATTTTTGGTTATTCGCGGATGGGAGTCGACCTTCTTCCCAAGATGGACTGGCCGGTCGTCTCTGTCATCACCGTCTATCCCGGCGCGGGGCCGAAGGAGATCGAGTCTCTCGTATCAAAGCCGATCGAGGAAGCCGTGAGCGGCGTGAGCAATCTCGACAACGTCAGATCATATTCATACGAGGGGGTCTCGGTAGTCCTGGCGCAATTCGGGTTCTCGTCGAACGTCGATGAAGTGACCAATGAAGTTCAGCGAAAGGTCGATCAGGCCAGAAGCAAGCTTCCAAAAGAGGCGGAATCGCCGAAAATATCAAAGTCTGACCTCAACGCCTTTCCGATTCTCCGCGTCTCCCTGACCGGTCAACTGGGTCCGCGTGAACTTTACCAGTTTGCGAAGGACAGGGTAAAGAACGATCTCGAGCAGGTCGAAGGGGTGTCGGCCGTGACGATCGTCGGGGGGCAGGAGCGTGAAATCCGGATCGAAGTTGACAACGAAAAGCTCGAATCATACGGGATATCGATCCTTCAGGTTTCCCAGGCGCTGGCAAGCGAGAACCTTGATTTCCCGACCGGGAGGGTTGACGAGAGAATCAATCAGTACATCGTCCGGCTGGCTGGAAAGTTCAAAAGCCTCGATGAAATCCGCGGCATGGTCGTCGCATCGACGCCAGCGGGGATAGTCTATCTCAAAGACATCGCCCGGGTCATGGATACTTTCAAGGAGAACTCGACGCTGAGCCGTTTGAACGGAGAAAACGCGATAGCCCTTCTGATCCAGAAGCAATCGGACGCGAATTCCGTTAAAACGAGCGACCGCCTTCAGGCGAAGATGAAGGAGCTCGAAACGGCGAATGGAAACAGGATAAAATTCACCGTCGCGCAGGACGTCACGGATTTCACGCGCCATTCGATTTCAGAGGTGGAGAGGGATCTGATGCTGGCCGTCCTCATGGTCGCCCTCATCCTCTTCCTGTTCTTGAACAGCGCCAGGAATTCCCTCATCGTACTTTTGTCCATACCGACGTCGCTCGTCACAACCTTCTTCTTCATGTATCTTTTCGGCTACACACTCAACCTGATTTCGTTGATGGCCCTTGCCCTCGTGATTGGCCTACTGGTCCACGACTCGATCGTCGTCCTCGAGAACATCCACAGGCACCTCGAGAAGGGAGAAAACCCGGTAGCAGCGGCGATCAAGGGCCGTAGCGAGATCGGGTTCGCCGCCATTGCCATCACGCTCGTGGACGTCGTCGTTTTTCTTCCGATCTCCTTGGTCGGCGGGGTCGTCGGAAGGATTTTTGGAGAATTCGGCATCACCGTCGTCGTCTCGACCCTACTTTCGCTTTTTGTGTCTTTCACACTCACCCCGATGCTTTCGTCAAAATGGTCGCGGCTCGTCGAGCGCGCAAATGATTCCTGGCTGAACAGGTTCGTCAATGAGTTTGAAAAATTCCAGGAAAGGCTAGGACAGTCTTACCGGCGGGTGCTCGCGTGGGCGCTCGATCACAGGAAAACCATCCTTATCGGAAGCGGCGTGCTCCTGATTATGAGTTTTGCCCTTCTGCCGCTGGGACTGGTAGGGACTGAATTCATGACGGAATCGGACCGCGGGGAATTCGCAATCAACATCGACATGCCGCTCGGAACTGGGATTGACAAGACCGATCAGGCGATCGGCAAGGTCGAGCAGATCGTCGCATCGATGCCGGAGGTCGAGCGATACCTTTCGACGATTGGAAAGCAGCAGAGCCAGTGGAAAAATGCAGAGCAGTCGAATCTGGGTCAGGTGCAGGTAAAACTCACCGGCAGGCCGCAGAGGAAGAGATCGACGAAGCAGATCATGGCGGCCATCGGGGAGCGGGCGGAAGCCATTCCCGGATTGAAGGTCAATTTTGCGGGCATGAGCATGTGGGGGGCTGCGCAGACATCCCCCGTTCAGATTGAGATCATGGGGAACGACCTCGGCGCGGTGACGAGATTTGCAGAAAAAGTCTCGTCAATTGTTGCGTCCGAAAGAGGGATCGCCGACGTGACCAGCTCGTGGGAGGAGGGAAAGCCGGAAGTCCGTATCGAGGTTGACAGGGAGAAAACAGCTAACATGGGGCTGACGCTGGGAGAGGTCGGTCTCGCCGTGAGAACGGCGCTTGAAGGGGACGTCGTGACGAAGTACAAGGAGGGGGATACGGAGTATGACACACGGGTAGTTCTCGGAAAGGAGAGCCGGATCCGGTCCGAGGATGTCGGGAGGGTTCTCTTAAAGAATCACTACGGTCAGCCGGTCCGGCTGAGCCAGGTCGCCAGCGTCTATTATGGGAAGGGACCCTCAGAGGTTCAGCGCAAGGATCGGGAGCGGCTGGTCACGGTCGCCGCAAATCTCACCGGCACGGTCGCGCTGGGCGAAATCACGGCCTGGGCGCAAAAGCAGATCGACGCTGCGGGAATTCCCGACGGGGTCCGGGTGTTTTACGGCGGAGACGCCGAAAACATGCGCGACATGTTCAGAGACATGATGATCGCCCTGGGGCTTGCAGTATTGTTCGTGTACATGATCATGGTCAGTCTCTTCGAATCGTACGTTCACCCCTTCACCATCATGTTTTCGCTCCCCGTCGCCCTTGTCGGGGCTCTTGGCGCGCTCGCCCTCACCGGGATGACCCTGAGCATGTTCAGCATGATCGGCATCATCATGCTCATGGGGCTTGTAACGAAAAACGCCATCCTCCTTGTCGACTTCACCAACACGCTTCGTGCGAGGGGCGTGCCGATGCGTGACGCATTGCTCGATGCTGGCGCGGCCCGGCTGCGCCCGATCATCATGACCACGGCAACGATGGTTTTCGGGATGACGCCTCTTGCCCTCGCCCTGGGAGCGGGATCTGAGATGCGGCAGAGCATGGCAGTTGTCATCATTGCCGGGCTGACGAGCTCGACGCTCCTCAGCCTCGTGCTCGTCCCGGTCGTCTATACGATTGTTGACGGATTCAATGCAAGCCTGCCGGCATTATTCAGGCGCGTCTCATGGGCGCGGTTGCTTCCTTTCAAGTCATCCGTTGACCTCGCCCGGACAGCCCAGCCTGGGCCGGTCGCCTGACGGATCCCCCTCCGGGGCCTGCAATGCCCGGGGCGGGAAGTGGCCCCCCCGTGCTGGGAATCAGCGGATCAAAACCATTTTTTTGATCCCGCGAAAACTCCCGGCCTCCAGTCGGTAGTAATAAACTCCGCTCGGCAAGCCCGACGCATTGACGTCGATCGTCCTATTACCCGCCGGTTGGAATCCATCGACCACGGTCATCACCTGTTGTCCGAGATTGTTGAAGATTTTCAGGCTTACACGCGAATCAGCCTGCAGGCTGTAACTGATCCGGGTCGTCGGGTTGAACGGATTTGGATAGTTTTGCTCAAGCGAGAAGGATGTCGGCACATCCACGCGGTTGTTCATCTCAAGGAATATCCTGGAATCCTCCTTCGAGATACTCACACTGCCGTCTTTGTCCATGGGTATTCCTTTCCCGTTCACCACCAGTCTGGCGCCAGGCGCGGCATCCACGATCACCCACGAAATTTTTAATGGAAAGCGGGCACCGGAGATTTTCAGCAAAACTTTCTTGGCCGATATGCCATCGGCAACTTCCGCGATCCGCTGGGACCCGAATCTGACATCAAACATCGATGCCGGCGCCGGCGGAGGCGCCGCGAGATACTCGTCCGGCAGGGGGCTGTCGGGTTGCCGCGCAAAATACACATCCTGCTTTGCGCCCCCCGCATCCTCCACCATGATCCTGTTCATCCGGAGGAGCCACTTCCTGAGCTCTGAGACAACGGACGACGCCGGGACATTGCGACTCCCCGCCAGAATCAGTTTCCCAGGGCCATTGACCTTGACCCAGTAGCCACGCCCGGGGGAGATCGTATCGGCGATAACGTACGCACCGGAATACCCGAAGAAATTCGACGTAATCGTTGTCCCCGCAGGGACGATGCTGGTGGTCAGAATGGGCGATGAGAGGCATCCGACCATATTCCAGCCGCGCGCCACATCGATCGTATCGTTCGTGAATCTGATCCCCGCGATCTTGTTCGTCTGTGCCCCGCTGAACTTCAGCCAGAATCCGATTCCGGGAGAGAGCGAGTCCTGTGGCTTGTACATCCCCTGATAGATGAACGCGTGCGAAACCGATGTGGGATAAACCGCCCCCTTGTGGGCATCGGGGACTGTGAGTGCGAGGCCGAGCAGATTCCAACCATTGGCCATGAGGGTCTTCGACAGGGAATAGCCCGGAACGATCACAATGCCGGGGCCGATCACCTCCCCGCCGACTGGCCCGCCGTTCAGATTTCCATTTGCGGAGAATGTGACGGATTCTGAATCCGTCGTGACGTCACCCGCCAGGACTGTCAACGAATCATTGACGGTGACGGAGCTGGCAAGATGCAGCGATCCTCCCCCCGATTTCTCCAGATTATCGAACACAAAGGGTCCGCGAAGCGATTGCAGGGCCGTCCCGTCAAAACTGACCGTGGATGAGTGGCCTGCGGCAACGACGCCCCCGTTGCTGAAATCTCCACCGAGCGAGAGTACCGTGCCGGGCGATAGGACAAGATGCGTTCCCGGAAGCACGACCACGTCGGCACCCGTGGCCGTTTGGGAGCTTCTTCGACCTGCCGCAATCGGGGACGATTCATGCACACCGGGAGCGATTGTAGCGGTCGGTTTCTTCGAAACTCCTGATTGGAGGCCGGCTGTTTCCGGGCCTTTTCCCGCCTTTCCCGGGGCCGCTCCTTGGAGCGACACAAGCCCTCCGGTGGACCCGAGGAAGAGGAGCGCGCAAATCATTCTGATCATTGTGCTCATGGCTTTTTCTCCCCGTTCACCTGGCAGTCTTTTGAGATGCCTGGGAGAAATGATCCGCGGGCGGCTGGAGCCGGTCGAGCAACGTCTCGATGCGTGCGATCCTCGCCGAGGTTTGAGCCTGCAACTCCTTCAGATCATTGTTGAGAGTTTTTAGCCGACCATTCTCCTCCAGGAGCTCAGCGAGCATTGATTTCAGTTTCTCGAGTTCCTTGGTTCTCTTATCCAGGGTCTTGATCGCGGCGAGGGCGATCCCGGCGGGGTCGATCGTCGAAATCGACTTGTCGTCATTCCCTACATTGAAAAGGCGGCTGAAATCCTGCGCCATGGGGCCTATGTGTTTTACCCCGCTATTTTCCCCCTTGTAATTCCACATCGTGATCGGCAATTGGTCGATTTTCGAGAGCAGGTCGTCTCCATCGACGGGGATAAAATTCTCCTTCTTATTTCTGTCCGACGTATTCGTCCATGTGCCGGACGTCGTGAGATAGGCGCCATTCCCATTGGTACCACTCGTCCCGACCTCAATCGCGTGTCCCGCGGCTGGGTTTACACCGAACCCCCACGCCACAACATTAGCGTTCCCAAAAACCATCATATTGCTCGAGCCGACGATCGCGCCGCTTCCGATAGCCGCCGCATTCGTCAATCCGTCGGTGCTCACATCCGCCATAGAACCCAGTGCGACGAGGTGGTCCCCGGAGAGGTTGCCGGCGAGTGAGCCGTATCCGGCAGCCGTATTGTGAAACCCGGTGAAATTCCAAAAAATCGAGCTATCTCCCTGTGCTGTATTATACCCTCCAGAAGTATTGTGAGTCAGAGATTGGTACCCGGCCGATGTATTCGCCGCTCCCGATAGGTTGAGCTTCAAGGCGTATGCGCCGTCAGCAGTATTCCACGACGCGCCATTCGATTCGAGCGCATCGATGCCAGTCGCAGTGTTGCTGAATCCTGTGGAATTGAAGACCATGGCACCCGAGCCAACGGCGGTATTTCCCCCGCCGGTGGAATTGACATACAGTGCTGAATCCCCTACGGCCGTATTCAGAAGCCCGATCGTGTTCGAACGGAGCGCGCCGAACCCGACGGCTGTATTAACGCCTCCCGTTGAATTCTTTGTGAGGGCCTCAAATCCGACGGCAGTATTCAGAAAGCCCATTGAGTTCGTTGTAAGGGCAGAATATCCCACAGCGGTATTGGCGAGACCGGTTGTATTGGCATAGAGGGCGCTATCTCCCACGGCAGTGCTGAACGACGCGGTATTGAAGCGAAGGGCGTTGTGTCCCACCGCCGTCATGTTGTTACCGGAAATGCCCAAACCAAGCGCGCGGACTCCGACGGCCGTGTTATCATACCCTGTTGCATTCGATGCAAGCGCGCTGCGTCCAGCGGCCGTGTTATTGATGCCCGTGAAGTTGGAGCCAAGGGCAAACATCCCGAATGCGCTGTTATTCGCTCCGGTCGTGTTGGTTGTGAGAGCAGCATAGCCCGACGCGGTATTCTGGACTCCGGTCGTGTTGGCATACAGGGCACTGTCCCCGACCGCGGTGTTAAACGAGGATGAGTTGGAATAGAGGGCGATATGACCCACTGCCGTATTCGAAACCCCCGTCGTGTTGGAAAAGAGGGCATCGACACCACTCGCCGTGTTGTCTGATCCGCTGGAATTTGAGGCGAGGGCATACGTTCCGTCTGCCGTGTTGCTGGAACCCGTTGTATTCCCCCCAAGCGCAAGGAATCCGAGTGCACTGTTGGATGACCCTATGGAATTCCCGGCCAGCGCGGCGGTTCCCATAGCAGTATTGAGGAATCCCGTCGTGTTCCCGTAGAGAGCGCTGTCGCCCGTGGCCGTGTTATACGACGCTGTGGTATTCGAAAAGAGCGCATTTTGTCCCATTGCAGTGTTAAAGCTGCCCGTTGTATTCATCCGGAGGGCCAGATACCCGTATGCGCTGTTGCTCATCGACGTCGTGATCGATGCACCGGCCTCGTATCCCGTCGCCGTATTCTCGATTCCGCTCGACACCGACTGGAGAGCCCGTATACCGACCGCTGTATTATAGTCCGGATCCCCGCACACAAACCACGAAGGAGACAAGGGCGTCCCGGCATTAAAATAGATCCCGCTCAGACCGTCAGTCTGAAAAACCATGAGCCCTGTGGCCGGCAGCAGAATTGAGTTTCGCTGTGTCTGGGTCATGCGAGGGATGAGGACCCCCTTCGTCGTCGAACTCACATCGAGCATTGCGGATGTATCGGCGGCTGAGCCCGAGGCATTAATGCCAACCCCCTGGGAGTGAGCCTGCGTACCCCCGAGGACAAGAATTGCCGCCGTGCTCATCCATAAGGCGAGAGGGACACGCCCGGTCCTGATGCAAAGAACGCATTCACGATTTTTCATGTTAATCTCCATTGAGGATGATAGTGGGATGTGGAAGCCATGTGCTGCCGACGAGGACCCTCCGGGAAGACACCTAGTCAATGAATCCGTTCCCCCTGACATTCGTGCGAATGTCCCAAACGACGGGTCCATTGACGAGCGGGCGATCACAAATGCATAGCGCCCTACCCGCGCCCCCGCGCAAGCTTTGTTAGATCGAGCCGAGGAGGTGCGGGAATGTAGTCCATTAGTAACGGAATGTCAAATCCCCGATTTGCCTATCTCAAATAGAAACTTACGTGAGGCAACCGGATCCCCCCCTCCGACCCCGCAATGTCTCTTGTAGCTCTCTATAAATGTCAATTCCGTCGAATTAGGTATCTACCCCCTCATACTCCCCCTCGCCTGGAGGAAGGAATCCCCGGGCGAGAGGGGATCTCCTCGACGATAACCAACCTTTCCCCCCTCCATTCGTACATCCAGGAGGCCGCTTTCAACTGGCATCATGGCAAACTCAAACCATATGGAGGGTTTATGGAGACAATGTCAGAGCTTCGGGCTGAAGTGAGGGCACTCAGGAACTACTGCGTTGTCCTCACCGTATCTGTGGCTGTCCTGTTTTTCGTCGCCTTTTCCCTACCTGGGAGAGATGTAATCCGAACCAAGGGCATCGTCGTTACGGATCCGGACGGGAGAGACAGGATATTGATCGGCGCTCCGGTCCCGGCTTCAGGGGAGAGAATCCGTTCAAATTTGGGAAAAGCAAAAAACGCGTGGGGCAATCGATATCCCTCGTTCGACTGGTACAAAAATCTTGAGAACGGAACGAACGGAATGATCATTCTGGATGAACGGGGCTTTGACAGAATCGCCATCGGAGATCCGACTCCTGACCCGAACATTGGCAGGCGCATCTCCCCTTCCGTGGGCATGGTCATCAACGACGGCGAAGGTTTTGAGCGGTCCGGCTGGGGATTTTTTCCTGATAAAAACAGGGTCGTTCTCGGGCTCGATTCTCCGGACGGAACAGAGGGGGTCGTCCTCAGCGTTCTCGAAGACAGGAGCACGGGGATGAGCGTAACAGGGGGTGCGAATCAGATCTTTCTGGGCAGTTCGCCTCCTCAAGGGATTTTGACGGAGATGACCGAACCATTCAATGGTCTGCTGATTCGCGACAGCGCGGGGACAAAATATTCATTCAACACTCTTGCTCCGAAATAGCCCTTACCGACTCATGCAGACGGGGGAGGGTTACCGCCCGCTAATTCCCGAGCGATCGCAATCGGGGACCGGGATTCACGCAGGCACTCTAGGATGGTTCCTGTGGAGGGAGGGAGAATCTGAATATGCCATGGCCCCGAGAGTGTGTGAGGAAGGTCAGCCATTTCAAAATCGTCCCGCGAAGCACTCAGCTGACTGCATTCACGACGGCGTCAGCAGAAACTGCCGAAACCGGGCCTCTTTGAAGAGAATATCCGGGAAAGTGGGCCCTGCAGGACTCGAACCTGCGACCAGCTGATTATGAGTCAGCTGCTCTAACCAACTGAGCTAAGGGCCCGAATACCGTTCGAATGCGGAGAAAATATACCCCTTTCACATAAAAATTAAAAATTAGTGCGTAAATAAATAATATCCGTTGACTGAGTGCGAACAAATGGCTATATTTAGTTGTTGGTGCGCACCTGCGTACAGGTCCACTTTCTTGCCAGTGCCGTGCACGTCGAGGGTGCAGGGAAAATGGCGCATCTCGGCTAATTCACTAAACCTCATCACTTTTAGCGAGTGCATGCATGGCTAGAACAAAATACTCCGAAAGGTTCTGCGGCTACTGCAACAAGGCAACAAGGATGGAGTTTGTTGGTGAAATGGAAGGAAGGCAGGATAAAGTGTGGTTCCGTTGCACGCGGTGCCATCACACCAGCCTGATGGAGCTCATTGCTCCGTCGGTAGCCGGGCAGAACGGCAAGATCGATGCTTCAGCGGCAACTCCGTATAATCCGCTGTCCACGTTCAGCATCGGGCAGGCAATATTTCACACGGAATGGAATGAAGTGGGGATGGTCGTGAGCAAGATGAAGACCTCGGACGGGAGCCAGTCGATACTGGTCAATTTTGAGAAAACGGGTCAGCGCCGGCTGATTGAGAATCTGAAGCCGGAGCCGAGCGATCTCATACCATCGTAGGCTGATGACAATCCGATTGAAAGGGGGTGAATTGCATGGTCGGTATCATTATACAAGAAAATGAAAACATCGACCGCGCGATTCGGCGTTTTAAGAAGAAATACGAGCGTTCCGGGATTCTGAAAGAAGTCAAGAAGCGCGCGTACTTTTCAAAACCCTCTGTGAAAAAGCGGATGAAGCGAATCAAGGCCATCCGCCGCTCTCAGCGGACATTGATGGAAGAGATGTAGCAAGCGTTGCAGCTTCAAGAAGGGCCGGAGATTCCGGCCTTTTTTATTTTATAGCGGCCGGGCCCGCCGGTTCCGGCTTCGCTCCAGATTTCCCCCCTCCCATGCCGAGTCTCGACCGCACCGCCGGCAGCTGAAACGCTCCGCCGATGATGAGAAGCAGGGCGATCGCCCACCCCGCCTGACTTGCCCTGAATCCGGTTTCATAAGAATCGGGAACAAATCGGAATTCGACCGTATGGTTCCCGGCCGGCACCACCACGGAGCGGATCACATAATTCGTCTTAAAAATCTCGGCCGGGGCGCCGTCGATGTATGCTCTCCAGCCTGCGGGATAATAAACCTCGCTCACCACGAGAAGGGCGCTCCGGGAGGATCTGGTCGCGACCGAAAATCCTTGCGAACCATACTTTTCGATGCGCGCGGATGCCGAATCGGGACCTTCGGGGATTGGGCCGGGCGACTTCTCAAGGATGGCAGTTTTCCCCGGATTCCATGCGGGATCGTTCATCCTCGCGAAAACCTCGGCATGCGAGTTGGCGACGACGACTCTTTCAGCGAACCACGCCCGGGGCAGATAATCCGGGTTTTCATATGTCAGCACCCCCTTGGCCTGGTCTGTCGAGACAAGCTTCCATCGTCCCTCAGGCAGGCGGCCGTGGGCGAGCAGATATTTTGCATTGAGCATGTTCGCGACGTTCATATTCACAGGAAATTTCGGATCGCTCCCATGGTAGAACGTGGAATCGACCAGCTCCTGATAAATCTTGAGTTTTGCAGGACTATACCCCCCGAGCGAGGTGACAAAATGATACATGTAAGTATTGTCCTGAAAAAGATCGCCCAGGGGAAATACCCTGGCGAGGGAGCTGTCCTGCTTCAGGAATTGGACGGTGGGGTCGGGCTGAAACGATTCGGTCATGGCTGACGGGGGTTTCGGGCTGATAAACCTCAGATCAAGGATGAGGAGGTCGATAATTGTGATTGCGATGCAGGCGCCCGAAAAGGTCGACCGTGAGATTTTCCGGTCTAATGCCATCACGGTCGCATAGAGGAAGGCCCCTGCAATGATTGCCATTTTGACGAAATCGCTCCAGAGAAGGTCGAACCGCTTTTCCTTGAACACGGCCAGAACCTGCTGTCCGTACGACTGGAGATCCCCGGCCTTGACGAACATGAAGCTCGAAAGAAAACTGTAGATCGCGCCCCGCGCTATGAATCCGAGCACCAACGCGCCGGCGAGGATCCAGATCAAATTCATGAGCTGCTTGCGCAGTTTCGCGGAATCCACTTCTTTCGAGCGCGCCTCGGCGTCGAGGAGGAATGTCATCCCGTAGGCGGCGAGCAGCCCGAATGTGAACGGGATGAGATAGAGAATCATCGATGGGGCGCGGAATTTATTGAAAAATGGAACGTAGTAAAAGAACAGATTGTAAAGGAGACCGAAATTCTTGCCAAATGATATCATGAACACCACGGCAGAGAGAAGCGCCAGGAACCATGTCATCGCGTTACGCCTGTAGATCAATGCGATGATCGCGAGGATAACCGGGAGGAGTCCTACATATGGGGGAGCGTCTGTGAACGGCATCCATCCCCAATAAAGCGGAAGAGCCCTCTCTTCGCCGTTCCAATCGGTCACATATCCGCTCGAAAACCCGAAAAATGAGGGGATGACATAGGTTGCCATTTCAAACGGGTGCAGGGACCAGTTCGTGGCGTAGTCGTAGGTAAGTCCGCTCGACACCTTCCCGTCGCCGCTCCCCCCGCGTATCGAGAATTTTGCATACTCTTGCGTCGGGAGGAATTCATAGGCGTAAATCGCAAAACTGATCGCCACTGCAAGGCCGAAGAGAATCACCTTCCCCCCCGCTCTCCCGAGGTTTCTTCCCTTCACATCCGCTACGACGTCATAGAGGAGGTAGAGACCGCAGGCAAGAAGAATGTAAAAGGCGATTTGGGGGTGCCTGAGCAAATGCATCCATCCCATGGCGCCTGCCAGGAATCCGAGATAGATGAGCTTTCTCGTCTCGAGCAATTTCAGCAGGGCGAGGAAAACAAACGGCAAGAGGCTGAAGACAGCCAGTTTTGATCCATGTCCCGATTGGGGGAGGCCCATGAAATACGGGTTGAGCATCAGGACTATCGCGGAAAAGAGGGAAGGAAGAGAGGCGAACCCGAGATATCTTGCAAGCATGAACATCCCGAGGCCGGCGAGAAAGATGTGTGGAACAAACCATGGATTTGCGGCCGGAAAGAAAACCTTGCAGACTATCCGGAATAGAATCTCGACATAGTTCGATTCCCGGGGGAAAAGGAGCGGCCCGAAAACCGGCATCCCGCAAAAAATATAGGGCACCCAGAGGGGCTCCACGTTTTCGGTGGTGGAAATGTGCGTCATGGCGCTCGACCAGCTCTCCTGGGACGCAGAATCGGACTCATTCGAGAAAATGTAGCCCGGGAAGATTACTTGAAAAAATATCAAATAGATGATGACGAGGAGCCCGGCGACACACACGAGGTCCTTCTTCATCGGTGTAAGCTTGTCGAACCAGGTGCCCGAGTCGGCTGCGGCCTGGGATTTACTGGCAGATCCTTTCTGTTTCATTTCTACATTTTATGAAAGTTTTTGATGTTTTTTTTGGGCGGCGTCCGTCTGATTGCCGGTCGGATGACCGCCCCTATCCGCTTGCCGTCCGCAGAGACGTTGCACGTGCCATCATGGATCTCACTTTCTGGAGAACATCGTCGACGCTGATCTCGTCCATTCTCGAGCGGATGCTGGGTTGCAGGGGCTGGGGATCCCAGGGGTGGAGCGCCTTGTCCTCGACCCAATCGATGAAGGGAGAATCCTTCGGGCAAAAAATCTCCGCCGGCCTCCCGCCGATGATCGCCACCGTCGGCGTTTTGAGCGCGATGGCGATATGGAGAGGCCCGGTATTGATGGAGACGAAGAGGTCGAGCCGTTTCACGAGTGCGGCGAGCTCGCCGAGCGAGAGGGCTCCTGCGGCGTTGATGATCCGGTCCTGCCGGCTGACCGAGCGGATAATGGTGCCGACGTATTCCTTGTCTGCCTCGCTTCCGGTGAGCGCGATCGTGGCGCCATATGTTTCTATGAGGCGATCGGCGAGCGCCGCAAATTTCGCCTGGTCCCATTGCCGGCGCTCCGGGCTCGGATTGCAATTTGCATGAATCCCTATCAGCGGCTCTTTCCCACGGGCGCCGTGGACCGAAAGAAACTCTTCTACGACCGGCGCACAATTCTCGTCCACTGACAGAAAGGGCTCTCTCTCCGATATCGTCCATCCGAAGGCCTTCTCCAGCATGCTCAGCTCCTCGTCGATCCGGTAGATCGTCCGCGTCGTGCGGGTCCGGATCGGAGGGCGCAGGTTATGGAAACAGCCGCGATCATTGTAATCGTACCCGAGCCTGAAGCGGGGGTGGATCATCCACAGAATGAAATTGTTACGCAGCGACGTATTCATCTGCACCCCGAGGTCGTAACCCCTCCCCCTGAGCCTGTTCACGACCGAGAGGTCGATCGTGCCCGACCCCGTTGGATGGGTGTGAATCTCGTCGACAAAGGGGTTCATGCGGAGAATGGACGTGCAGCCCGGGAAAACCATGGCTTCGACGCTGGCATCGGGAAAGTTCTGCTTCAGGGCCCGATAGACAGGCGAGGCCATTACCATATCACCGAGATACGAGAAGTCAAGGACGAGGATTCTCCTGACATTCCCGACCGCAGCCGGGAGAGGAAGGGAACGGACGAAAAGCTTTAAGAACCTGAGGGCGATCGTCATTGCGCTCGGAACGTGATAATGCCGTTATCTCCCTTTCTCGCACAGCAGGAAAATGCTTGAGCAGAGGTCGGGATAGTGCTGGCCGAGCTGGTAGCATCCTTCGAGATACTCGGGCGAGATGATATCGGTCGAGAGCAACCGGTCCCATTGAAAATTTGCCAGGGCCTTGAAGAAGATACCAGACCGGTGGACTACGGCCAAACCTGCTGCGCGGGCATCCCGTTCCAGCGTGTCGAGAGAATAGGTGATCCTATGGCCGTGCTCGGCTTCGGCGGGTGTGATCGCCGAATTATGCTCAATCAAACCCATCTTCACGGCTATTTGACGTGAGGGGGCATTTGCATTGGGGCACACCAGGAAGAGTCTGCCCGAATCGGACAACCATTCACTATTCACCCTTCTCAGAAGACCCACAGGGTCATCGATATGTTCCAGCACATGAGTCAGGAAGATATTATCGTATTTCGCGGGAAGCACGACGGTCTCAAACAGCGCATGCACATAGGTGATCTTCTCCCCCAGAATCTTCTTTGCGGCGGCGATGGCCTCATCCGACGCCTCCACACAGGTGATATCGCGTGAATACGGCATCAGCCGCCTGGTGAAGTCCCCCCTATAACTCCCCAGCTCCAAAAATTTCCCCGCCTTAAGGAATGGAACGAAAGATTTCAGCATGAAGGGATGCATCACGTCAAAATCGAAGTTATAGGCGTACTTGTGATCGTGCGTATCCCGTGATTCCTTGTTGTAGTCTCTCGAAGTCTTCATATGAATCGTCAAAATAGTATTAAGATTGTTGTAATCTCCCGGCCGTCGATTCTCATTGATCTAGATCGATCGGGCGTCGCATCACAATCGATCCGCCTCGGGTGCCCGACCTCACGAAATTGAGCTTCTCATAGAGCGCGATCGCCCGGTCGTTTTTGTCTGAAACCTCCAGCGTTATCTCCCCGATCCGGTTTTCCTTTGCATAATCGATGCACATCCCGACGAGCGATGATGCGATTCCGAGCCCGGAAAAATCCTTAAGAACGCTCACGTTCGTAATGAACGCCGAGCGGCGGTCATGGTCGGTGTACGCTGCGACGATCCCCACAAGGAGAGCATCCGACCATGCCTCGAAGATAACCGCCCTGGCGAACAGTTTCACTGCATACTCCCGGATATCGACTCGTCCATCCAAGGCAGGAACGAATTCACCGCTGGTTTGCTCCAAATGCACGCGTATCTGATTCTCGGTCGCCGATTGCCGGGTGTAGCGTATGCGACCTTTCATGCGCTCCGCTCTCTTCAGTCCTCAAGAACAGCGAGGCCGAACCCGTACCGTCCGAACTCGTTGCCGTTATAGAGAAGATAGAGCCTGTCATCGCACCGGAATATATGGGGATAGCAGAGCATCTCAGAATCCCACCCTTCCGGCGAGACATCGATTCCCGCCTCCGCGTCATTCCTCGTCCACTCTTTCAGATCTTCAGATGACGCATAACCAAGCCGGTACGCTCTTTCGGGGTTTTTCCTGAAATCGGTCGGCTGTCTGTAACAAAAATACATGTGATATAGCGCCCCGTGCCGGATCACCGTGGGGAGAGCCTGGCACTCGTCGGAGTTCAGCCGGTCGGGGACGATCTGTCTCCCGTCCCTGTGCCAGGAGAGGCCATCGGCGGACGTGGCATGTCCGATCTTATACACGCGGGCAGGGCCGGCTTCTCCGGGATGGTCCATCCACCGGGCGCCGTATATATACCACATATGATAATCCGGGCGGTCGATGAGGACAAACGGATCGCCGACAAGGAAGGGTTCGCCGACGGATGATGTGAGGATGGGTCCATCGCCGATTCTTCTAAACGTCACGCCGTCATCCTCGCTGGTCGCCAGACCGATGGCGGTTTCCACGGGCACCGACACCCTCCTGCTCCATCCGCAGATATATCCCAGAATCCTGGACCCGTCCCTCACAATATTCAGCGGGAAAATCCCGTGCTCGTCGTAGCAGCCGAGGCGTCCGAGGGAGAGCACCGGTTGGGACGACACTCTTTTAATCGCTTTAAAACCCTTGTCCAGGTCCACGAACGAGATATGGCTCAGATACGATCCCTTTCCGTCTCTTTCCCTCGTCGAGAAGTATATGCGAACGAAATTGTCGAAGACGAGAGCCTGAGGCGATTGCGCGAATTCCACGCAGTTGTTCGCGAGCGTATGCTTCGTCGGATCGAATATTCTGCCAAGCTTCTTCCACTTCACGGTTCCTCTCCCCTCTCAGTTCCCCTGAAGCTCTGCCGCTCCGAAGCCGAACCGTCCGACCTCATTCCCGAGATAGAGGAGATACACTCTACCGTCAAGCTCGAACACATGAGGGTAACTGACCATCTCGGAATCCCACCCCTCGGCGGAGACATCGATGCCCGCCGCGCCGTCGTCCCTCGTCCACGACACCAGATCGCTCGACGACGCGTAACCGATGCGGTAGCCCTTCTCTTTCCCCCGGTAGCCCAGGCTGTAGCGGTAACAAAAGAACATATGGTACCTGCCGTCGCGGTAAAATACATCCGGGCTCGCCTGGCATTCATCTTTTTCCAGTTTATCCTGAATGAGGTCGCGGTTGAGCTTTGTCCACGCAACCCCGTCGCTCGAGGTGGCCATGCGGATCTTATAGACCGGCTCCGGTCTGCCCCCGTTATCTAGCCATTTCTTCCCGGCGATGTACCAGAGATACCACCGTCCGTCGAATTTACGGATCTTCGGCCCGCTCAGAATAAACGGCTCGTCGACGCTGTGTGAGAGCACGGGTCCGGGTCCAATTTTATGAAAGTTTTCGCCCCCGTCCAGGCTCCGGGCAAACCCGATCGACACGTTGAAGGGAACCGATGCGCACCGCGTCCATCCTCCATAATAGGCACGGACCTCATGCCCGTCACGGATCACCGATGTTGGATATGTGCCGAATTCATCGAACGTCCCGCGTCCTCCGAGCTCCAGTATCGGGGCCTTGCTGATTCGCACGATATCAAAGAGATCGGAGCGATTCAGATCGATGAAGGCGGAATAGCTTACGTACTGCCCCGCTGTGTCGCGCGGCGGCCGGCAGGAAAAATAGACCCTCACGAACCGGTCGAAAACGAGGACGCTCGGGGCCTGTGCGAACTCCTTCAGCCAGGGCCTGTCGTGAACGTCGGAGGGATTAAAAACCCTTCCAAGTTTTTTCCATCTAAACATTTACCGATGCGCGAGAAACCACACTGCGCTTCCATATAATTGCATCATCGGCTCACACGAGGTCGAAGTACGAGGTGAGGAAATCCCTGATCGTATCGATGGGATTGAACATCATCACATCGATGATGGATAACCACGGGACAAACTCAGCATTAAACTGGGTGTATCTGAAATCCTTCGACTTGAGGAAAAACAGGTCGATGCCCTGGCTCCTGAACTCATCCTTCTGATAGAGCTCAGTTCCGCCGATGGGATTCAGATAAACGGCCGCCTTTCTGGCCCTGCAGAGTTCGATCACCCTTTTTTCGGCCTTCAGACTGTGGTCGATTGCCACCGTCGAGGATATGACGAAGGAGGTCGGTATACCCAGAAAATCCCTGACCAGCGTGAGCGAATTCAGGATGAAGGTGAACAAATTGCGATCGTCCGAGGAGAGAGCTTGTTCCACAACCGGATAGGCCCTGTCAAACTGGGGGGCCTTCCTGTAGGATTCAATGATCCTGTTCGACATTTTCCTTCTTTCCAGCGGCCAGGTATCGGAAAGACATCTATCCCTCACATCCAGGAAATCGGAATCCTTCTTGAGGGGGAGCGTGATATAGGAATCGGCATTATTGACCAGAATCCTGTTTCGATTGATCCACCCCTTCTTGGAAAACTTGATATTGTCATAGATGACGAATTCATCGACCGCATTCATGAGCTGGAAGTAACCGATATACGGAAAAAAATAAGGCTGCATGAGTGCGATTTTCATAACGAATGTTCATCCCGCAGAGAATTTCCCGTAAAACGGTAGAATATAGAGATACATTTTGATTTAACCAAGGTTTCAGGCAATCGGGCGAAGGTCAAAACCCGCGAAGAACGTTTCAACGGAATGAGCCGATGGCGCCGATGACCGTGCGTACTTCCTCGCGCGTGAGGTGGGGATGAACGGGGATGGAGAGCACTTCCTTCGATGCCATTGTCGCCTCCCGGCATTTCGGCGGCTCGTCCGGAGGACAGCCGCACTTCCCGCGGTAGAGGGGCTGCCCGCAGCTCGGGACCGGGTAGACGACAAAACTTCCCACACCGCGATCGTCCAGATGGCTTTTCAACCTGTCGCGGTCCTGTGACCGGAGAGTGTACTGGTGATACACGTGTGTGCGGTCGGCGGGAGCCGAGGGAAGTTTCAGCCCGGGATGTGACGCTAATGCCTCGTCATACTCCGCCGCGATCGCCTGCCGCCGCGCGTTATTGGCTGGCAGCTTCTCGAGCTGGCCGAGGCCGATGGCGGCAGCGATATCGGTCATTCGGAAATTGTAGCCAAGCTGATCATGCTCATAGCGTCCCTGCCGGCCGTGGTTGACGAGTTTGCGTGTTCTGGCCGCGATCGCCTCGGAGTTAGTGACGACCATTCCGCCTTCCCCCGTCGTGATGTTCTTCGTCGCATAGAAACTGAATATTCCAACATCCCCGATCCCCCCGACTTTTCTCGACTTGTACGCCGCACCGTGAGCCTGGGCGCAATCCTCGATGATGACGACTCCGAACTCCCTTTTGAGCTCGATGAACGCATCCATGTCGCAGGGCAATCCGTAGAGATGCACGAGGAGAATTGCTTTTATTCCCGGGGTGGAGATGAGGGCCGTCCGCGCGGCGGCGGGGTCGAGATTGAAGGTTTCCCGTTCAATGTCGGCGAAGACCGGCAGGGCCCCGCAAAACGCAATCGAATTCGTCGATGCGATGAATGTGAACGGAGTTGTGAGAACTTTGTCTCCAGGGGCGATCCCACAGGCAAGCAGGGCAGCGTGCAGTGCGGTTGTGCCGTTGCTCGTGGCGACGCCGAAGCGGCACTCATGGGCTGCAGTAAATTTCTGCTCGAACTCGGCGACGACCGGACCGGACGCGATCATCCCGGACCGCAGCACGTCATCGACGCGTTTACGTTCGTCGGCCGAAATAACCGGTTTTGAGACAGGAATCACTTTGTCCTCAAGAAAATTTACCGCCCAGCGCCTACAGACCCGACCCTCACCATCAGTCACTTAGCCATGAGAGAATCCAGCCGGCCCCTGCCGTTCGATCCCGAATAACCCTTCAGCCCATCGACCAGTGCATACCACGCCGCCTTCGAGGAAGGAATGTTCCGCCACTTGACGAAAAGCCGGACGAACTGACGGCAGTAGAAATAGGCAAGCGCAGGCAGAAAGGGCAGCACTGTGTACCAGCGCTCATGTTTTTTCAGAAAAAAGATCTTATTCCGGAGCGTGAAATATATGTAAAAAGGGCTGTCGTGGACAGTCGTCGAGTGGGCCTTGTGGAAAATGACGCATCGCGGCTCATAGTATACTTTGTACCCGGCCAATCGGGCGCGCAGGCAATAATCGGCATCCTCATAATATGCAAAAAATGTATCGTCAAGCAAGCCCACCCTCGCGAGCACTTCTCTGCGGACAAGGAAGAGGCATCCCGTGATGAAGTCGCTCTCACGGAAGGTGTCGTATTTTCCCGAATCGATCTCATTGAGGCCGAGGTGATATCCCGAACCGGAATGGCGGTTAAAGCGGGCGCCCGCTAACCAGAGCATCTGTGGACGGTCCATTGAGTATTCCTTCCCGCCCATGATTCCAGCCTCCGGATGCCGCTTCATTCAAACCC
>JACXTT010002630.1_pt1 | contig 28302 bp, 18 predicted proteins | sample 9270951 | NCBI WGS metagenome assembly JACXTT01 (sample SAMN15532306, study PRJNA645909) | rock metagenome | isolation source: weathered quartz diorite | place: Puerto Rico | collected 2017-06-21 | reverse complement strand
ATCGCACGCCATCACCATTCGACCTTTGCCCAACGATCGCCACCCCCTGGCCGCTCACCTACGACTCACCAGCAGTGCGTCACCCCGCTACAACAAACGGAGTGCCGAACACTATTGGATGCGAACTGGAAAGAATTCAAATCCCAGCAAGGTGAAGCGCGCGAGGCCGTCTTCCTGCGGACCCTCGACGACAATGAGCTAATGAATGACGAAGCGGCCTTCGAAATGCTGAATGGACTGCACGAAGATGCCGTGGCGCGAGGCGAGCGAGAGCGGTTCGGCCGGATGGTTGAAATCCTTGCGGAGCGGCGGCCCGAACTCTACGAGCAGAGTGCCCATTATTATCTTTCTTGGCAACTACTGGATGCCCTCGCCGATGGCCGCCCCGATGTCCTGTCCTTGACGCGAGCCCTGGCCAGCAAGGCGGGGCGCGATATCGACATCGTCAATCGAGGCCTGGTTGCCCTGGCTTACCACGGACAACTCGCGCCTCTAGTCGAAGCGATGCGGATCGCCTGGCCCCTGGTGCGGGACTCCGGCAACGTCATGGGCTGGGCCATCGGCGAATTCTCCGAGGCCGGCGCCTCCTATGAAATGTACGCCTACCTCGAAGTAGCATCTTCCCCCGATCCCTCTAACGGCGAGTTGCTCGAACGCATCCGATATTTCATTGAAGATCCCCGTCTGGAGTACGTGAGCGAATTCATCGGCAGTGTGTCAGGGAAGGCGGACCGCGCATGGACAGTGGCCGACTTCGTCCTCAGTCCCCCCAAGAACCGTCGCCGCCGAGACGAGTGGGATGATGAAGACGATGAGGAAAGCGAGACGCCGGAGGACCGGGGATCACGGAATCTGTTCCGCTTGATTATGCAATTCGTCGGGTAGGCGTGAATAAACGCCAGATAGCGCCCTTGAGTGGGAGTGAAGCTGGCCATGATATCGCCTCCTTGTACGCCGGAGAATAGCTTCAGTACAAACGACGGCAGTGCACTACCATTCCGCGTCGGGATATTGCTTGGGCGCCGCGCCGCGCTTGGCCACCACCTTGGGCTTCTTCATCTTCGGGTTGGGCGGCGCGATCTTCTCAAGCTTTACGTTGAATTGCCAGTTGTGGCCGAAATCGAAAAGGAACGTCATCGATTGCCCCGGCGCCAGCGGCAATGCGCCAATTTCGATGTCGGCGGCATACGGTCCTTCATCGCAATACGCGTGGGAAGCGGTGGCCATTCTGCCACGTTGGTCGCGGTAGCTGAATTCGTACAGGTGATCGGAATCGAACTCGACAGCATCGAGGATCGCGAACGCCAATTCATCGAGGTTCATCCGATCCGTAATCGCGATTTCGCGCCACATACTGCCGAGCGAGACCTTGAAGTGAAACACCCCCTCACGGAATCCGGGTTCAGGAACGTGCAGGTTTGCACGCCATTGTGGAAAGTACGGCTGAAAATGCCGCTGCCAGAGTCCAAAGGAATGCGTCGCATTCCCCTCTGCGTCCGGAAAGTCGAAATGAAGTTCGCGTTGCCGAATCAGTGCGAACAGCGCGTCGCCAAAAGGCGTGTGGCCCAGCGCCGCGGGCACCCACGGCTGAATCGGAAAAGCGGGATGCTCGACTTCCATGAGTCCGAAAAGGTCCACGAAAGCGACAAGGTAAAGCTGGCGCCCCATCACATACACGAAGGTCGGGCGCTTGAGATCAAACCGCGTGCCCCTGGCGGGCAATCGTTCCCATTCCAACACGCACGTTGACAAGGAGCCATTGAAGCGGCGGCCGCGTTCGCCGATCATTTCCGGCGTCGCATGCACAAAGGCGGCTTCGAGCAGGTTGAAATACTGTTCGGTGGGATTGAGCTTGTGCCATTGTTCGACCATGCCGGCATCGACCACGAGGCGAGCCGGCCCGTCGGACGCCTCGACACGCGTCAGGCCGGTCGCGCGCAACAGCATATGGAGCGCCTGCAAATAGGGGTGCGACTTGAGCAGTGGCCGCTTCAGCTGCAGGCGCAGCGGTCGCGACAGGCGATCGTCGAGAATGGTAATTGCGTCCATCGGCAGAAGATTGTGTTTGCCGTTAGCCTTCACGCCCTCGAGTCCGATGTATTCGAGCACGACATCGAAATCGTGCAGAATCGGTCCGGGCCGCTCGGCGTCAATAATCTGTTGGGCAAGAAATTGTTTATCGGAGGCGGGAAGTGGTAGCTTGGACATGCTCGAGTCCTCTCGTTAGTAAGCGCTATTCCGAACTCTCCGTTCATTCCTAACTGGCCTTGGAGCGGAGAGGGAGGGATTCGAACCCTCGGTACGCTTTCGCGCACACCGGTTTTCGAGACCGGCACAATCGGCCACTCTGTCACCTCTCCGGTAGACGATCTACCGTATTATAGAATTTGCGCCGCTTCTAGAGAAGACGGCCTCGCCGGGTTTACGTGTTGCCTTCCTCACGGGGAACTCTTGTTTTTTTCGCGTTTTCTGGTAATAAAATGATTAGTCCGTTGCGGCGGATCCCACCGATTCTTTCACCTTGCCTTGCTCATGGAGTTCGATGATGCGTTCTTTCTTCGTTGCCTGTGCTGCGTTGTTGTTGCTCGCTCCCGGCGCCTTCAGCAAGCCGGACCGGACGCCGCCGGCCAAGAACGCTGACTGGCCCCAGTGGCGCGGGCCGGCGCGCGACGGCATCTCCGCGGAAGTCGGTCTCCTCAAAGAATGGCCCAAGGGCGGCCCGGCGTTGCTCTGGGATTCGCGCAAGGTCAATGGCGGCACGTCGGTCGGCACCGGCTTTTCCAGCCTCGCGGTGACGCAAGGCAAGATCTTCACCATGGGCGATGCCAAGGCGCAAGCGGGCTTTGTCTATTGCCTCAATGCCGATACCGGCAAGGAACTCTGGAAAACCAAGGTCGGTCCCGCTCAAGGCGACGGCCCGCGCTGCACCCCCACCGTGGACAGCGATCGCGTTTACACGCTAACGCGTCAGGGACTGCTTCATTGCCTCAAAATCAGCGACGGCTCGGTCCTCTGGCAGAAGGACTTCAAGAAGGAATTCGGCGGCCGTATGATGTCCGGCTGGGATTACAGCGAATCGCCGACCATCGACGGTGACAAGCTCATCTGCACCCCCGGCGGCAAAACCGCGATCATGGTCGCCTTGAACAAGCTCAGCGGCGACCTCTACTGGAAGTGCGAAGCCCCCGCCAACAGCGGCGCTGGCTACGCCTCCATTGTTATCGCCAAAGTCGGCGGCGTCCGCCAGTACATCACCCTCACGGGACGTGAACTCGGGCTGATCGGCGTTGATGCGGAGACGGGGAAGTTCCTGTGGAATTATCAAAAGATCGCTAACGGCACCGCCAACATTCCCACCGCCATCGTCAAGGACGATCTAGTCTTCACCTCCACCGGCTACGGCGCCGGCGCGGCCCTTTTGAAGCTGGTTCCCGACGGCAAGGGCGGCATCACGGCCCAAGAGCAATACTTCCTGAAGGGCAACCAGCTGCAAAACCATCACGGCGGCGTCATCATGCTCGGCGATTATATCTACGGCGGCCATGGTCACAACAACGGCATGCCCTTCTGTCTCAACTGGAAAACCGGCAAGTTCGCCTGGGCCCCCGAACGCGGTCCCGGCAACGGCTCGGCGGCGGTCCTCTTCGCCGACGGGCATCTCTACTTCCGCTACGAAAGTGGCGAGATGGCCCTCATCGAGGCCACCCCGTCCGGCTACCACCTCAAAAGCTCGTTCCGCCCGCAGATCGGCGGCAACGGCTGGCCGCACCCAGTCATTTACCACGGTCGCCTCTATCTGCGCGGCAACGATCAGATTTTCTGCTACGATATCAAGCAATAATCGAGCAGACCCTGAAGCGTGAGCGAAGAATTGCGTTTCTTCGCTCACGCTGATGTCTCACCTTTCATTTGCTTTCCTCCTCGGTCGGCATAAAATCCGCACATCGGTTGCCGAATTCGACTCAATGGCCGAGGACATCATGGAATCCGCAACTTCGCCGCCCGCGACTCCCGCTCCGGCGCCGGAAGCAAAGAGATCGCTGTTCGAAACGATCGTGACTTCTACCCCGGTCCTTTTGACAGTCATTGCCACGTTCATGGTCGGCCAATCTTCCGGCGAGATGACCAAAGCGCAATACTACCGCTCCGTCGCCAGCCAGAATCAATCCAAGGTCGGCGATCAGTGGGGCTTCTTTCAAGCCAAGCGCATTCGCGGCCAAGTGCTCGAAGGCAACGCCGATCTGCTCCTGGCGCAGAAGCGCGATCGCTTCAACCGCGCGACGCTGATCAAAGCGGCCGAGAGCTTGGTCAAGGATCTACGTGCCGCACGGAAGAGCCTAAAACCGTTGTCGAAGGAAAAGGAGCAGGCAGCGGCACTCAAGGAACTGGACAATCTCATCGTGGAAGCCGAAGCGACGCTGGCCGCGGTCAAGTCGGCGCTGAATCCTCCCGCGGACGGCTGGCAAGGAGAGACGCACTTGCTAAAGCCGCAAACGGTGCAAAATGCTCTCGAAGCGTTGCAGCCGAAGCCCAGCAAGAAAAGCAAGCCATCAAAGTCGCCCAAAAGCAGCGAAGAGGCGAGCGAGCAGACTGCCCTTCTCGATGAGATCATCGTCGATATCAAAAAACGAAAGCTGGAACCGGAGATCGCCCCCAAGGTTCTAAGGCTCTCTGACGAGACGCTGCAGCAAGCCATCATGGAAGCGGATCGCCGCGCCGATGAAGTCTACAATCGTGGCAAGAGTATCGAGAATGTGCTGGAAGAGTTTGACGCGCTGGTCGAGCGACAGGGGGCGATCGTTTTTGAGTACCAGCAGATCGCCGCCCGCATTTTGATTCTCACCGAGAGGTCAGAGAAGGATGATTTCCTCTCGGACTTTCTCCAAAAACTGCCCATGTTTCAACGTGAGAATCAGGCGAACCTGCAAGGTGACTACAAGGCCGCCCGCCACGCGTTCAGCGCCCGGCGTTACGAGGACGACGCCCGCAGCAATCAGGACTCCGCGTATCTCTACGAAGTGAAAGTGTATCTGAGCAGTGCCCGCTCCGACAAGCACCTGTTCCGCAGCAAGATGTTCCTTTTCGCGATGCTGGTCGCTCAGGTCGGCGTGACCATCGCGACGCTGGCAATGGCGGTGAGGCGCAAGAGTGTCTTCTGGCTGCTGGCGACGCTGACCGGGCTGATCGCGATCGGCTTCGGCACGTACGTGTACCTTGATCTTTGGCCAATCCCCAATTTCTAAAACAGCATCTGAAGCGTGTGCAAAGGAGTACGTCCTTCGCGCACGCTTCAGACGCCGACGAGAATCACCGATTACTTATTGCCAGCCGCGCGCGGCCGCAACTGCTTCAGCAAACTGACGACTTGCGGCGTCTCGCGGAGCTGGCCGTTGGCGATCGCGGCCTCCAGGCTGTCCAGGGCACTGACGCCGAGGAAGTCCTGTACGGCAAAACTGGCGTCCTCGCGCTCATCGGCGTTCTTGCTATTCAGGGCCTCGATCACGGCGGGCATGACATCGGCTTTGGCGTCGACCTTCTTCAAGCAATCGATGACCGTGCTCGAGGAGATCCCCTGTCCCTTCAGCGAGGCCTTCAGCAACTCCTTCAAGGCGGGGACCGCGTCCTTGGCGTCCGGGCCGACGCTGGCCAGCAAGCGAACGGCGATCCGCTGCATGGCATGGTGCTCCTGCTTCGCGTTGAGCGCTTCGATCAGGCTCGGCATGGCCGGCCCGATTTGCTTGCGATCGATCAGATTGAGCGTACCGGCGATGGTGACACGCATCGGGAGCGGCTCGGTCTTCAAGAGGTCGTGAAGCGTCGGGATCGCCGGCTTGGCCTGGGCGCCGAAGCGCGCCAACAGCGCCAGGACTTGCTGCTTTTCGTTGACGTTGCCGCGACGGAGCACCTCGATGAGTGGGGAAATGGCGTGCGGAATTTGGTCCGCGTCGATCTGGGAGAGAGCGTCGGCGCAGGCGAGGCGGAATACGGCGTGATCAATCTTGAGGCCGGCCAGCAGGTGCGAGGTCGCCTGCTTGGCCTCGGGACCGAAGCGGGGCAGACTCTGAGCCGCCTGGACCGCAAGGGGCCGGTCGTTGCCGTTCAGGATCTTGATGAGGGTGGGCACGGCGGCCGACGCGCTGGGGCCCATGTTGTGCAGGGTGTACAGGACATAAACGCCGTGCTTGGCGTCATACTTGGACAATCCCTCGATGAGGGCGGGCACGGCCGGTTCGCCGATGCTCAGCATGATCGACATGGCTGAGGAATAGAGACGTTCATCATCGCCGGCGAAGATGCTCATCACGGACGGGACCAACACCTTGGATTTGGGCTGCAATTCGACGAGGGCCTGCAGCGCTTCCGCCTTCTGCGTCTGATCGCTGCTCTTCAGGGCGTCGTGAATGACATTCAGGGCGGCCTGATGGGAGCCGTTGACCGTGTAGAGCGCCTGGGCGATGCGCACGCGGAGGACGCCGGTCGCGATGTCCATGCGCGCCGCGAGCGCGGGGGCGGCAGCTTTCGCCTTTGGGCCGAGCAGCGTGAGCACGCGGATCACCTTGGGATCGACGATCACCTTGCAACGGCCCTCAAAAGTGCTTACCAAATGCGGCACGGCCGGCGCGCCGATCTGGACCAGCGTCAACTCGGCGTTCAAGGCGAACTCCTTTTCGTTCAGCAAGGCGACCAGGTGAGGCACGATCGGCTCGCCGGCGGATGCGACCACGCTGTTGAAGGTTCGGCCGCACCGGCATTTGCCAGTCCCGCCAACGAGAAGCTGCCGCAGAGCGAGGCGCGTCGATTCATCGTCGATCTTGGCCAGCGCTTTCAGCGTCTCGGCATGGCCGCGGGAGTTGACGGCAACCTCGATCAGCGCCGGCACCGCCGGTTTCGCGGCGGCGCCCATTTCGCCGAGCGTCGTAACGGCCCTGAGGCGAACTTTCTCGTCATTCGACTTCAGGTCCTTGATCAGCCGCGGCAGCGCATCCTTGGCGGCGTCGGCGCATTTGAAGGACTCCGGTACGACCGCATCCGGCGCTTGAGCGAAGGCAGCGGGAGCGAGCAAGCCGAACAGCAGGCCGCCACACAGGAACAGGGAGATGCGAGCACGCATGGCACACGACCTTTCATGTTGATGGTCAGCCGCGCCGGCGGAACCCGATGTTCGCCGGCCGCGGTGCATGAAAGGTACGTGGGAGAGGGATGAAACCTAACAGCGCGGTGCAAATATCACGCACGGTTCAACTGTGGGTAGCTTGTTCATGTCCCCTCATGACATCATGTGGATCGCCACCGACATGTGGTAACCGATTTGCGAGCATCATGTTACGGCGATTTCTTGATAACATTCCAAGTCGCCGGGGGTAGGGTGCGCCAGGCGTCTCACCCACCCACCAGCCTTGCCTGAACGAGTTTCTCGAATGAGCCCCAAATCTCGAGCCATCCAAATATAACCGAAGATGCGATTACTTGGTTGGCCAAACGCGCACGGTGGCGTCTTCGCTGGCGGAGGCGAGGAGCGTCCCGTCGGGGCTGAAGGCGACGTCGCGGATGCGGCCCTTGTGGCCTGTCAAGGTCAGCGTGGCCCGGCCGGCCTCGATGTCCCATATCTTGACGGTCCAGTCTTCGCTACCGGACACGAGACGTTTGCCGTCGGGGCTAAACGTGAGGCAGCCGACGATGCACAGATGGCCGCGCAGGTCGCACAGCAGTGTGCCGGTTTTCGCGTCGAGGAGCGAGATCGTGAAGTCGGGATTACTGACGGCGAGGAGCGATCCATCGGGGCTGCATGCGAGCGCGGAGATCGGCCTGACCGGCGTCTTGAGAGTGGTTTCGGTCACGTCGCCGGTGTCGTGGTCGCGGCGGCGCACCACGATTCCTCCTGCTGGCAGAACGTAGGCCAGCGTGTTTCCCGGGGCGTCGATGGCCAGCCGCCGCGGCGCCGGCTCGACTGCTGCTCCAAACGGCACCAGGTTTTGCAACGGCTCCGTCGCGGACGGATAGGGCTGGCTCAGCAGCCAGCGGCCGTCCATCGGAACGACAAATCTTTGGCTGGTCGCGTGCGCAACCTTGGGCACATCGATTGCATCGGCGTTCTTGGCGAACGGCCACATCTGCAGACCGCCGCTGCCGAGCGCGAGCAGTGCTTTCTCGTCGCTGGTGAACATCCCGCGGGAACCCGGCATGCCAAGGGCAATTACGACTGACTCGTTCGGCTCGGCGAGGTTCTGGATCAGCACCTTGGAATCGCGGCCAAACGTGGCGAGGAAGCGTCCCTTGGGGCTGAACGCGAGAGCGTTGAGCGGCTCCGCGTGCCGGGTGACGCGGGCGGTTTGCTCCGTCTCGGCGTCCCACCAGCGCAGTTCGCCGGCCTGGTTGAGCGAGGCGAGATGTTCGCCGCCGGGCGCTTTGGCGTCGGGGCTGAACGTCACTTGCTCGACAACGCCGCGATTGCCGCGCAGGCTGCGCAGCTCTTCGCCGGTGCGGGCGCTCCAGATCTTGACCGACTTGTCCCAGCCGGCAGTGGCGAGCAAGTCGCCCGTGGCATTGAAGGCGACGCTGAGAACTTCGAGCTTGTGAGCGATGCGGTGGAAGCGGAGGGCGCCGGTCTTGGCATCCCAGACGTGCAGAGCGTGATCGTAGCCGGCGGCGGCGATCGCTTGGCCATCCGGACTGAAGGCGACGCTGACGAGCATGTCCTTTGTTTGAGCGCCGACGAGCGCTAGGCGCGAGCCGTCCTTGACGTTCCAGACGCAGAGCGAACCGGCCGAGGCGTAGAGGCCGCCGACGGCCGCGAGGCGTTTGCTATCGTGGCTGAACGCCAGTTGCAGGATGGGGCTGTCCAATCCGCTCGGCACGCCTTCCTTGACTCGCTTGCCTTTGTCCGCGCTATCCCCCTTGACGCGAATGCCTTTGTCCGAGCCATCTCCCTTGTCTCTCGGCCCGCTCTTGTCCGAGCCGACCGAAGTCGGAATTCGCGGTTTACTTTTGTCGGTTTCGCCCGGCTTGAATCCCCTGCCCTTGTCTTTGTTGGCGCCAGCGACGTCAGTCGTCAGGTCGAAGAACAACGGCTCGCCAATCTCGCGTCCCAGCAGGAAGCTCCAGCGCTGCACGGCTCCGTCCGGGCGCAGGTAGGCGAGCGTTTCGCCATCGGGGCTGAGCGCCAGCGGTCCATTGCCGGTCAGCGTCCGTGTCTTTTCGAGGCTCTTGGCGTTCCACACGACGATCGTACCCTGGCGATCCGAGGTAATCAGCAAGTCCTTGGTGGGATGGAAAACGACATCGCTGAGTTCTTTCGTTTGTTCGACAGATTGGCTCAGCAATTCGCCGCCCAGCTTGCCCGCACTCGGCGACGTCCAGAGCTGCACCTGGGCGACATTGCCGTCCCACACGCCAAGAGCGAGAGCCAACCCCTCGCGGTCGAAAGCAAAGGCAGTGACGCGTTGCCCCTTCGGTCCAATACGTCGCCCCTCGGTGTTCGCCAGCCAGCGCAGGTAATGCCACTCGAAGCCGCGCAGCTCGGAAGTTTGATAGCCGGCAAGATACTGTTCGAGCAGTTCGAAGTTGTCGTTCTGAAAGGCCTGATGGGCGAGGTTCATGTCGGCGACGTAGTTGAGCCGTTCGACGCGTTGGCGTTGCTCGCGCAGCTCGTCGTTCTTGCCTTTGAGTTCACCGGTCTTGTCCTCGAGCTGCTTGTTGGCGGCTTGCAACTGGGCGTAGAAAACCTGGCCGACTACGAGGACGACTATAGCGACCGCGGCGACCATGCCGACTCCGGCGAGCAGCGCCTGGGCCGGCTTGCGCCGAACCCACTTGAGAGTGCGTTCGACCTTGCCGGTGGGCCGGCACAGGATCGGTTCGCCGTTCTGGTAGCGGCGCAGGTCCTCGGCGACCGCGCCGGCCGTGGCATAGCGGCATGCTGGGGCCTTCTCCAGGCACGCCAGCGTGATCGTTTCCAGATCGACCGGCACACTGTCGTTGAGCCGGCGCGGCGACTTCGGCTCGTCGTCGAGAATGCCGCTGCGGATTTGCAGGAACGACCCCTTGAAAGGCAACTGCCCGGTCAGCAGTTGATACAGGACGATGCCAAGACTGAAGACATCGCTGCGGCCATCGACTTTCTCGGGCGACCGGAAGTGCTCGGGGCTCATGTACGGCGCGGTGCCGGCCAGCTCGCCGGCGCCGGTGACGGCCATGCTTTCGTCCGTGATATCACGGGCCAGGCCGAAATCGCTGATCTTGACACGCAAGAATGAAGGATGAAGGATGAAGGATGAAGAAGACGAATTCTTGCGTTTTTCATCCTTCATCCTTCCGCCTTCATCCTCATATTCGAGCAGGATGTTGGCCGGCTTGATGTCGCGATGGACCATGCCGTGCGCGTGCGCCGCCGCCAGGCCAAGCGCGACTTGCCGGGCGATTGCCGCCGCCTCTTTGGGGGGCAACTTGCCGTCTTGTTTGAGCTTGGCTTCAAGCGTTTCACCTTCGACGAACTCCATGACAAGATACGGCGGAAAGCCGGTCGGCTTCTCGAAGCGGTAGACGCTCACAATGTGGTCGTGCTTGAGCGAGGCCTTGCGCGCCTCGCGCTCGAAGCGCAGGATCGCATCGGGCCGGGCGGTCATCTCGGGCTTGAGCACCTTGAGGGCAACGATGCGATCGAGGCTGCGTTCGTGGGCGCGGAACACCCAGCCGAAGCTGCCCCTGCCGAGTTCCGCGAGAATGTCGAAGTCGCCGACCTGTCCGAGCGGGGCGCCCTCGGTCGGCGGGCCGGGAAAGTGGAGTGTGCCTGCTGTCGCGCCGGCGCCGTTGAGTAGCGTGGCTGGATAGTGGGCCTGGAAATGTTTCAGAAACGCTGGCCCCTCGCCGGCATTGGAGTGCGATGTGGACAGCTTCAAGTCCACGGCTTGTGTCAGCGTATCGAGATGACGCTGGCATTTCGTACACGCTTCGATGTGTCCCTCGACCGACGCGCGAACCTCGTCCGGCAACCGATCGGCGAGCAGGCCCTGCAATTCGTTCTCGGATGGACAATGGTTCATGACACGGACTCCCATTTTCGGCCGCTTGCGGCTTCGCGCTCACATGGCGCCATGCGAGCGCGAAGCCGCAAGCGGCGTTTACCGAACGTATTACGTGGAGCGCATCGACATCCTAACACTCATCGCCTTCGAGTTTGCGGATTTCTTCCTTGAGCATATCCTGCACGCGCTGCTTGTAGACGTAGACATTGGCAACGGGAATCTTGAGCCGCGCCGCGACGTCCTTGCCCGATTGCTGCTCGATGGCGCTCAGGCGAAAGGCTTCCCAGGTCGCGGTGCCGACGCGCAGCTCGATGCGGGCCATCGCTTCTTCGAGAAGCTCGCGCTCGAAGCGATCGTCGAGCTCCTTCATCAGGTCCTGCTCGGCCTCGATCGATTCGAGCGGCGCGTAGCTGGTCTTGCCGGCCCGTTGTCGGCTGCGCACGAAATCGGTGAGAGCGTGCCGCACGACGGTCTTGAGCCAGGCGCGAAAGCTGCCGACCTTCGGATCGTAGCGGAAGGAACGCATCTTGGTCGGAATGGAGACGAGCAAACTTTGCGTGACGTCCTCGGTGTCGGCTTCCTGCAAATTCCAGCGCCGGCACCAGGCGTAGATGCGCCGCCCATAGTTTTCCGCAAACGCCGCCCAGGCATCCCTGTCGGCCGGATCGCGCAGGCGCCGCAGCAGCGTGGCACTGGTCGGCATGTCGTCGGGAAGGCTCATACGGGTTCTCGGCGGAACAGCTATCAGTATCGACGATCCACTCTTCCACGTCAAGCGCGGGCACGGTTTCTTGTTGACGCCAAGATGCCGTCTGCTACAGTGAGGAGGCTATCAGATCGACAAGCAATAAAAGGAGAGCTGGAAAATGCGCCGCTATACGCTGGAACTGATCGTATTGATCCTGATTCTCCTGTGGCTGGTCGGCTGGCTCGCCGTACCGACGTTGGGGCACTTGGTTCATTTGCTGTTGGTGGTGATCGTGCTTGTGGTGATAATCCGATTGCTGCAAGGGCGCAGTCCGCTGCCGTGATGGGCACGTAGCTAGCCCGTAATCCGCACCAACGCCTCCCCCTCGTTCACCGTCGCCCGCTCCGGCCGGCCTTGATGCCGATAGATGACGCGCGTGTGATCGAGCCCCAAGAGGTGCAGGATCGTCGCGTGCAGGTCGTGAACGTGCAAGCGATCCTCGACGGCGTGCAGGCCCATTTCGTCGGTGCTGCCGATCACCTGGCCGCCTTTGACGCCCCCGCCGGCCATCCACATCGTGAAGCCGTACGGGTTGTGATCGCGGCCGTCGCCGGCTTCGGATTGCGGGGTGCGGCCAAACTCGCCGCCCCAGATCACCAGCGTGCTGTCGAGCAAGCCGCGGCGTTTCAGGTCCTTCAAGAGACCCGCGACTGGCCTGTCGCTGCCTCGGCAATTCGTGGCGTGGTTCGTCTCGATGCCGCGATGGGCGTCCCACTTGCTCCCGGATCCGTGGTAGAGCTGCACGAAGCGCACGCCGCGTTCGACCAGGCGCCGTCCCAAGAGGCACATGCGGCCATAAGTCGCGGTCAGCGGATCGCCTAGTCCATAGAGGTTCTTCGTCTCCTCGGTTTCCTGCGTCAGATCGACCGCTTCGGGGGCTTGCGCCTGCATCCGGTAGGCGAGTTCATAGCTGTTGATGCGGGCGTCGAGTTCGTTTTGCTGCGGTCGGCTCAATGCGTGTTCGCGGTTGAGCTCTGCGGGCAGGTCGAGCCGGCCGCGTTGCTGCTGGGGCGAGATCGATGCCGGTGGGTTGAGATGGTTGATCGGCTCGGTGGTCGGGTTGAGGCGCGTGCCTTGATAGACCGCGGGCATGAAGCCGGTGCCCCAGTTGCGGGCGCCGTTGTTGACGCTGGCGGCATTGTCCTGCATGACCACGAAGGCGGGAAGGTTCTCGTTCTCGGTGCCGAGACCATAGGTGACCCAGCAGCCCAGCGACGGCCGGCCGCCGACGATCGAGCCGGTGTTCATCTGGCTGACACCATTGGAGTGATTCAGGCCGTTCGCCCAGCACGAGTGAATGACGGCGATGTCATCGACGCACTCCGCGATGTTCGGCAGCCAATCGGAGACCCACAACCCGCTCTGCCCGTGCCGCGTCCAGCGCCGCCGCGACGGCAGGATTGGCGAATAAAATTCCCCCATCGGCGTGATGACGGGTCGGAAGCTGTCAGGGATGCGCTGCCCCGCAAGGCGATTGACGAGCGGCTTCGGATCGAACGTGTCGAGATGGCTCGGCCCGCCTTCCATGAAGCAGAAGATGACGCTCTTCGCCTTGGCCGCAAAATGTTGCGGCCGCGCACGCAGTGGCGAGCCGGGAGCGTTAGCGACTGGCACTTGCGCGAAGGCCGGGTTGTCACGCAGAAGGTAACTGAGTGCGAGCGCCCCGAAGCCAGCGCCGCTTTGCAGCAGCATGTCGCGGCGCGACAACACGGGACTGAGACGGCCACAACCAATGCGTTTCTGGGTGTTCATGGATTGAATCACTCAGGGACAGATGAACATATACAAGGCATTCTATCCATTATCGCCTGCTCGCCCAAAGCACTTTTTCACATTTGCGATGATGCCGCGCCGGCGCGCCGGCGCGATTTCCGCCTCGACGGGGCCCGCGAACGGCTGCAGGATGTTACGATCGACGAAGCCGGCAAACTTCTTGATCCCGTCCGGAAATTGGCTGTTGAAGTAAATCAACTTCGACTTGCCCTCGACACGGATCAGCAACACCCTTTGCATGCCGTCACAGACGTTGGCGTGGTATTCTCGGTCCATCTCCCACGGATTGAGCGTGCCGATCGCCCCGCGGAGGTCGGCCAAGACCTCGGCATCCAGCGCAAAACGCTTACGCTCCCATATGCCGAGGTCGGTCTGATATTCGTAGACAGCTTTTCCGTCCGACGTGATGCGCAGCACGTCAAGCCCATGCCAGCCGCTGCCGCGACCAAACTGAAGTTCGAACGTTTCGTCGGGCTGAATCGCGTCCGGTTCGCCGTGCCGGTACCACAGCGAAGCGAGCGCAGCCCCCGCAAGCACGATCAGGGCGACCAGCGCGAGCGAAGCATAGCGCATGTCGATTACTCCATCGCGTCGTCCGGCTCCGGCTGAAACGCGACACCGTCGTAAATCTCCGCCATTGGCAGCTCGATGCCGATTTCCGGCAACGGGATGACCGCATCCATTCCTTGATAGACCTCACGATCAAAGCCGGCGCTCGCTCGACGATGCACAATAACTACCGGCATTTCTTGCTCGACCAGGAGAAATGCATGCAGTGAAGGAATCGCCAGATACGCGTCCTTCTTTTCCCCCTTGTCGAGCCGCTCCGTTTTTTTCGACAGGACCTCCACTAGAACGGCGGGCTTGTCTTGGAACGTGTCGGTCGGCGGATTTGATTCGCAAATGACGGACACGTCGGGATAATAGAACCGCGTGTGGTTCGGAAACTGAATGCGAATTTTCATGTCCGAAGTGTACGGCCGGCAACCTTTGCCTCGCAGCCGCGCACCTAGCGCCAGAAAGGTATTCCCAGATATATCGTTGTGCCGCACCCGAGCACCGGCCATGGCGAACACAACGCCGGAGACATACTCGTGCCTGATCGGCGACATCAATTCGCCGGCGAGGTAATCTTCCACGGAAATCAAGTTCCACTTCAAGGCAGCGGTCATGCCGTTTGACCTCCGTTAATCGACATACAAAAACTCATTCGCATTCAGCAGTACCTGGCACAAATCAATCCACGCCGCGCGGCGGGCGTCGATCACGGCCGGGGCCGGCACGCTCGCGGAGCTTATGCGCTGCAGCGTCAGCCGGTTCGGCGACGAATCAGCGAGCATGCCCGGCGACACCTCGAACTGCCAGTAGCCGACCGTGTTTTTCGTCAGCGCGTTATTATTGATCAGCAGCAGCTTCTGCGGCAACGCGATATCCGACAAGCGCACGTCGTCGATCAGGCCGTCCCAGGAGCGTTCGAGCTTGCCGATCGCGCCGCCGATCGTAAACGAACCGCACGGCAGCATTTTAACAGTATTATGCGTGGTCGAATAAATGCCGAGCGGTTCTTCGTCGTTAGCGAGATCCTTCAAATAAAACGTCACCCCATTGTCGCCGGCGTCCTTGAGATTGACGGCCACCGCGACATAGTAGGGCCGATTGAGCTGAAGATGCAAACCGGAAAAGACGGCATCGTAGGCTGGCTTGTCGGCGGCGTCCTTTCCCCAAAGTTGCAGCACCAAGCTCTGCGGCTTGTACGCCGACTTCTTGCCGGTGACGCCGACTGACCAACCCTCGCCCTTCGTGTCGCCGCTCCAGTGGGCGGCGATCGTGCGCACCTGGCCGTCCTCGAAGACCGAGCGCAGGTAGACAAATGCTTCCAGAGTGAAGTTGTCATTCGGCAGCTTCGCATCGGCGGGCAACTGGAAGCGTGCTTGTACGCTGCCCGGCGTGATGACGGCGGCCTTGCCTTCGTGGAACGGGATCTTCGCGGTCTCGTAGGGCGGCGTCGTGTCTTTCGGTGGGGCGATGCGTTTGACCTGCTCCGCGAGGAAGGCCTTCGTGATCTGAAATTCCTTGCTCGTCGGCGATCTGGCGAACGCTAAACGAAAGATGCGGTCGATCTTTTGCTCGTCGCTGGTCTTGTTGTCCTGATGCAGCAGCATTGCGAAGTTTCCCCCTTGCTGGATCATCAGCGGCGAGTTGATCATGAACAATGCCTGCGTCGAGGTCGTGCTGACGTTGCGCCGCGCCGAGCTGGTGAAGCCGTCGGGGATGTCGAATACGTCCAGCAATGGCTCCTTGGTGTTGCGCAGCCATTTCAGGTAGACGCTGCGGCGCGGTTCCTTGAACTCTACGCTCGGCCCGCCGACCCTGCGATCGAGTTTGCCCGTGACGGCCAGCATGGCATCGCGAATCTGCTCGGCGTCGAGGCGCCGCGGCGTCATCTTCCACAGCAACCGATTGTCAGGATCCTGCTTCATGGCGGCCGCATCGGGCGCCGATAGCGAGGATTGCTGGTACGTCTGCGAGGTCAGGATCAGGCGGTGCAGCTTCTTGGTGCTCCAGCCGTCCTTGACAAAGCGATCCGCCAGCCAATCGAGCAGTTCGGGATGGCTCGGCTTCTCGCCCAAGTTGCCGAAGTCGCTGGCCGTCGCGACGAGGCCAGCGCCGAAGTGTTGCTGCCAGATGCGATTAACGAGAACGCGGCTAGTGAGCGGATGCTCCGGCCTGGTGATCCATTGCGCGAGGACGGCCCGGCGACCCGAAGTTGTCTTGCCAGGCGCGATGATCGGAGCGGCATCGCCAAGCACGGTCAGAAACGCGGGCGCGACGGTCCCCTTCTTTGGGATGGTCGTCGGTGGCGGCTGCGTGCCGACTTCGCGCGTCGCCTGGCACATTGGCAGCGGCGCGGGCTTGTCGGCATCGAACTTCGCCAGCTGTTGGCGCAGCTCCAGTAGCCGGTCTTTCTCGGCCCCCTTGATTTTGGTATCGAGCTTCTCATATTCGAAGATCACTTGCCGATATGCCAGCGTTGCCAGCTGCAGCTCGAACGGATCGCGTTCGGCATACGGCTTTTTCAGCATCGCCTGGATGTCGGGCGGAAACTTGGAGGTCGCCGTGGCCCGGTCCTTGGCACGCACCGGATTCTCGATGGCGTCGATCTGCTTGCGAATCACGTCCGACTTCGCGAGCCAAATCGCCAGCTTGGCATCGTATTCAGCACGCTGGGCGGCGGACGCATAGGGCAGTTCTTCGCTCGGCATGATGCCATCGAAGAAGGCGCGCAGCGCGTAGTAGTCCTTCTGCAAGATCGGATCGAACTTATGATCATGGCAGCGAGCGCAGCCCATGCTCAGGCCAAGAAGCGCTTCGCCGGTGACATCGACGACCTCGCTAACCATCTCGTGCCACTGGTTGCGCACGTGCCGCTGGTTGAACTCGTAGATGCCGTGCGTCAGAAAGCCGATGGCGACGAGCGAATCCGGGTTGTCCGGGAATAGTTCGTCGCCGGCGAGCTGTTCGCGCACGAACTGGTCGTAAGGCTTGTCGTCATTGAACGACTTGATAACGTAATCGCGATAGCGATAGGCGTGTGGACGGAAGGAATCGAGCCGATACCCGTCCGACTCGGCAAAGCGAACGAGATCAAGCCACTGCCGGCCCGCGCGTTCGCCGAAGTGCGGCGACGCCAGCAGCCGATCGACGACCTGCTCGACAAGCGCTCCCCGTTTGGCAACCGCGGAATTCCATGCGGTTGTGAAATTGTCCACCTCCTCCGCCGTCGGCGGCAGCCCGAGCACGTCGAAGTACAGCCGTCGAAGCAGCGTGCGCGGATCAGCCGTGAGCGCCGGCTTGATGCCTTCTTTCTGCAAGCGTGCCCGGATGAAGCGATCGATCGGATGGCTTTCGTCCCCCGCAGGCGGATCGCTCGCCTTGATCGGCTGGTACGCCCAGTAGCGGCGATCCTCGTCGGTGATCTTGCCCGGCTTGCGCAGTCCAAGCTTCACCGACCTATCGGTCCATGGCGCCCCCGCCTTCACCCACGCGGTCAAGACGGCGATGTCGGCAGCCGACAGCTTTTCGGCCTTGCGCGGCATCTTGAGCTTCGGGTCCTCATGGGTGATCGAGCGGATGAGCAGACCCTTGAGAGGATCGCCCGGCACGACCGCGGGCCCATTGTCGCCTCCTTGGAGCATGGCAGCGCGTGAATCAAGTAGCAGATCGCCCGAGGCTTTGGCCGCCTTGTGGCTGTGGCACTTGAAACAGTGAGTCTCAAGGACGGCACGGGCCTTCTTTTCCAGCGCTGTATCATCCGATTGGGCCAAGGAAATGCTAGTGCCGCAGCTGAATATGATGGCTGTAGAAAGAAATCGAAGGAGGTGCCGATTCATCGCTGCCCACCTTTCGTGGTATTTCAGACATTACCGACGATTATATATCGCCAAGCGGACTCGCGTAAGGGCCAGGGTTAAGGCGTGTGATTACTTGGGCCCATGCCGGGCTCGGTCTGGCGGGGTTACAAGAATGTAACATTCGTTCAGTTCGGGTTCACTTGATTTCGCGGAACTTTTCGAAAAAAGTGGGGTCTAACAACAGTGATCATGTTATTATCTCTGTGGGATGACTTTACGCCATCAGGAGTTCATCAATGACGCATTTGGGCCGAGTTTTGGGTTTTAGCGGCTTGCTTGCCCTTCTGCTGGCGTTTGCGCCTGCTGAGGTTGCCGCCAACAAGAAGAAGGAAAATGCGAAGGAAAAAGACAAGAACGTCTACCCGGTGGCTGCGGATGCCGACTACAAGGCGCTGCAAAAGCAACGGGAGCTGACGGGAAAGTTGGTGTCGATCGACAACGTGATCGTCACCATTCGCGCGGAATATCCCCACTGGGAGGCGAATCCGAAATACAAGCAGCCGACGGTGACCAACCCGAAGGCGGCAGGCTACAACGCGGTCGCCAATCAGCAGGCCCAGATGTGGCGGACCTACAACGATATCATGCGCCAGCAGCAGCAGGCGGTCATGGCCAAGACGCCGCAGGAGTATCAGCGTGCCATGCAGCGCGTCGCCCAGGACATGAATCGTTTGCAACAAGAAGTCATCCGCATGAACCAACAGTTGGCCAAGGGGGGCGGGACCATCAAGACCGATCCTAACAACCAGCCCTTCATCACCGTCACCGCGACCAAGGACTTCGACCTGGAGCTGACCGAAAAGGTCGTCTACCGCAAATTGATCCTGCCGTTCGAGTACGACGACACCGGCAATCCTAAGACCTACACCGACAAAGAGAAGGCGGACCTGCGCGGCGACGACAAGACCAAGCCGGGTTACATGGCCAAGGTCGAAGAATTCCTGCCCGGCCAGGAAATCAAGCTCACGCTGGCCGCGCCGAAGAAGAAGGAAAAAGACAAGGATGCCGACAAGGAAAAGGACAAGGACAAGGACACGAAGGCGCCCGAAGAGGTCGCGCGTCCCACCGTCAGCATGGTGGTGATGACGAAAGAAGGCCCGAATGCTGGGTCACTTTCGACCGGCACCGACAAGAAGAAGAAGAAATAATTCCAACAACCAAGCGTGACGCCGACGAACCCGCGGAGAATGATGTTCTTCGCGGGTTTTTCGTTAATTCACGAGCCGCGACCGTCAGGAAGCTGTGGATCAAGTTTCCGCTCCCTGACGGTTACGGCTCGTTGGAGATGCACCATGGATCCGCAACTGCTTCTCAAGGCCAAGCGCCATCTGTCGCGGCGCGACGCCGTCTTGCGCCCCTGGATTCGCAAGATCGGCCCCTGTACGCTGAAGCTCAGCGACGACCACTTCGCCACCCTGGTCCGCTCGATCGTCTCGCAGCAGATTTCCACCAAGGCGGCAATCGCCATTGGCAGCCGCTTGCTCGAGAAGGTTAAACGGTTTCAACCCAAACGTCTCCTGGCCGCCAGTGATGAAGACCTGCGCAGCGCCGGCCTGTCGAGCGGCAAGCAGCGCTCGATCCGCGATCTCGCCGAGAAGTGCCATGACGGCGTCATTCCACTCAAGAAGCTTGCCGCCATGGACGATGCCGACATCGTTGAAGCGTTGACGCAGGTACACGGCATCGGCCCGTGGACCGCGGACATGTTTCTGATCTTCTCGCTCGGCCGGCCCGACGTGCTGCCGGTTGGCGACTACGGCTTGCGCGCCGGCATGCAGAAACACTACGCGCTGGCAGAGCTGCCGACGAAGGAGGCCTTGCACGAACTGACGGCGCCGTGGAAGCCGTTTCGCTCGATCGGTACCTGGTACATCTGGCGCAGCCTCGGCGGTGTGCCGCAATCGGATTGACTCCCCTCTTCGTTTAGCGCTCGCATGGCGCCTTGCGGTGGCTAAACGAAGACGGGCGGCAAACTCAAACGTCGAAAATCCTCTGCAACAGCACCTCGTTGATCCGTCCGCGGAAGCGCACGGTGCCGTTCACCGCCACCACCGGCACACAGTTGCCGAACGCGCCCATGAGCTCAGCGGCTTCGTCCACGTTCTTGGATTCGAGGCTGAACCCGTAGCGTTCTTGATAGCGCACGAGCAATTCCCATGCTTCCTCGCATAAGGGGCACGCGGCGCGTGTATAAACAAGGAAGTGCAAGTCCGGCCTTGGCGCCGGTTGGCGTGTGAGCCAGCGTTTGAGAAATTCGAAGCTCATCGTCTGCGTCCACTGATTGCTCGTAGAGACAAGCTGCCAGCTTGTCTCTTCGGATACGCGGGGACAAGCTGGCAGCTTGTCCCTATGCAAGTAGTCGGCCTTCGCTTAAATTCGTATTTTATCCAAATGTCAGAGCGGAACAGTGCCCGGATTTGAGGACGATCCATGCCGTCGCCACGTGAGCAACCCAAGCCCGAACGCAAAAGTCGTCGGCAGGACTCCATGCCCGGCGGCTGGCTCTGGGTCGTCGTCATGCTCCTCTTGTTCGTCGTCCTCTACATCACCTTCATGCCCAGCGCCGGCGCCCTCGACTATTCCGAATTCATCAAGCTCGTCGTCGAAAAGAAGATCCTCAAGGTCACCTTCAGCGACAGCGCTGCCAGCTTGGTCGCCGAGTTCGATCCCAAGGTGGAAGAAACCTTCGACAAGGAAATCAAGGACAAGATCAAGAGCCATCGCGCCGAGGTCGTTCTCTGGAAAGGCGACGTCGACAGCGGCGAACTCAGCAAGCTCCTCCAGGCCAACGGCATCCCGCGCAAGACCGAACGCAGCTTCGCCAGCTTGATCGGCCCCATCTCGGTGATCGCCACGACTCTCTTGTTCATCGCGATCTTCATCTTCTTCTTCGTCCTGCCGCGCTTTCGCGATCCGTTCGGCGGCAACTTCCTCAACAACTACATTCGCAGCCCGGCCAAGCGCTTCGACAAGACCAAGCAGCGCACCACCTTCGACGACGTCGCCGACATGACCAACGCCAAGCTCGAGCTGCAGGAGATCGTCGATTTCCTCAAGAACCCCGAGAAGTTCGTCAAGCTTGGCGCCCAGATTCCTAAAGGAGTCCTGCTCGTCGGCCCGCCCGGCACCGGCAAAACGCTGCTGGCTCGCGCCGTCGCCGGCGAGGCGGGCGTCCCGTTCTTCTCCATTAGCGGCTCCGAGTTCATCCAGATGTTCGTCGGCGTCGGCGCCAGCCGCGTGCGCGACATGTTCAAGACCGCCAAGGAAGCCGCCCCGTGCCTCTTGTTCATCGACGAAATTGATGCCGTCGGCCGCATGCGCGGCGCCGGCGTCGGCGGCGGCTCGGACGAACGCGAGCAGACGCTCAATCAGATCCTCAGCGAAATGGACGGCTTTCAGCCCAATGAATCGGTCATCGTCATCGCCGCCACCAATCGCCCCGACGTGCTCGACTCCGCTCTGCTGCGTCCGGGCCGCTTCGACCGCCACGTCACCGTCGATCGCCCCACCTGGCAAGGCCGGCTCGAAATCTTGAAAGTGCACACGCGCAACAAGCCGCTCGGCGACGACGTCAACCTCGAATCGATCGCCCGTAAGATGATCGGCATGACCGGCGCCGACCTGCGCAATCTGGCCAACGAGGCCGCCCTGATTGCCTCGCGCGAGAACAAGTCGCGCATCGATCGTGTCGATTTCGAAAGCGCCGGCGACCGCGTCCTGATGGGCCCCAAGCGCGACGAGGTATTCAGCGAGGACGTCAAGCGCCGCACCGCGTATCACGAATCGGGCCACGCCATCGTCGGCTGGTACCTGCCCGCCGGCGATCCCCCCGCCAAGGTGTCGATCATTCCGCGCGGCCAGACCGGCGGCGTCACCATGTTTCCGCCCGACGAAGATCGCGTCCATCACGGTATGGATTATTTCAAGGCCCGCCTCGCCGTCAGCATGGGCGGCCGCGCTGCCGAACGCCTCATGTACCAGCAGCCCTATGCCGGCGTCGAAATGGACCTGAAGCAGGCCACCCGCCTGGCCCGCTACATGGTCACCCACTGGGGCATGTCCGACAAGCTCGGCCCCATGTCCTGCCGCGTCGGCGAGGAGCACGTCTTCCTCGGCAAGGAGCTGCAGGAGCCGCGCGACTTCAGCGAGGAGACGGCCCACCTGATCGACGAGGAGGTTCGCAAGCTGCTGCTCGAAGCGGACGAGTGCGCCTTCCGCATCATCGACGAGCATCGCCCGCAGATGGAACGCATGGTGAAAATGCTGCTGCAAAAGGAAGAGCTGCTGACCGATGATTTGGAAGCGATCCTCGGTAAGATAAGCCCGGAACGCATCCTAGAGACAGGATTCGTGGCGGCGGATGGGCGCTCTGCACCGATACCCGATGCATGAAGTGTTGACGTCAGAGCCTGAAGCGTTAGCGAAGAACAGCATATCCTTCGCTAACGTTTCAGGCTCTGAACCTGAGTTTACGGCTCCAGTGGCAGCCAATCCACCACATCGAAACGCGCGTGCGGCGAGGTCACCTGCGACGCGGCATTGGCCTCATATGCAGCGCGGCACGGCTTGAGCAGCGACTTCAATTCCTCGTACGTCAAGCCTCCCTGTTCGCACAGGAACATCAGGTCCGACTGGCCCGGCACGCGCACCACTCTGATTTCATGGAACAGCTCGGCGATCGATTCGCTCAAGCCTTTGCCGGCGTTGCTGGCGGGGATAAGTAGGAACTCGTGCCGTTTATCGCCATGCTTGTTGAGCCACGACGACGCGGAGCGATCGAGGTAGTCCTGCGTCTGATCGCGTAAGCTGCTGGAGGTGTTGGTCGCCAGGACTGATTCACTAGCCTCGACCTCGCTCTTGATGATCTGGGCCACGTCCATGATCGGCAAGTGCTGGTTGAGGAACTTAGTGGTTCCCTCCAGGAGCGGCAGGGCCATTTGACGCGTCAGGTCGCCATTCATGCAGGCGCCGTTGAGGCCGCCTTGCGGTTCGAGAACTTTCTCGTGCAGCTCGCGATCGAGTTGCAGCCATTTTTCGGACTTCAAGTCTTGCAGAAAGCGCAAGGCCGCCTGTTCGAGGTCGTCCTGTCCGCCGGGGAGGACGACGCGGGCGGTGTCGGACTGGCGGATGTTTTCCCAGTAAGATTCGGTCGTGGGCAACGGGGAGCGTCCCATGGTGCGCTCGCCGTTGAGCTGGTGAGTGCCGTTCAGATCTTCGTCTTCGCCGGCAGGCTGATCCAGATTCTCGTGAAGATGCCGCAAGCGCTGGCGGCAGAAGCCGAGATCGCGCAGGCGGTCGGCGAGCTTGCCCGCGAGCTGGGTGAAGCAAGTCCGCGCGGCGCCGGTCAGCTCCTCGTCGAGGCGCAGATGGGCGTAGTGGGAAAGCTTGTCCAGGAAATTGCGCAACAGGCGCGTCTTGGAACGGCCGCCGAAGAGCCGGAACCCACCGCTGCCGGTGATGCACTCTTGCAAGGCCGCTTCGACGTCGCGCCAGGCCTGGGCGGTGCCGGGCGCCTTCAGCAAGCAGATCGCGGTTTGCGCCTCGGCGATCTTCTTGAAATGGAGGTACAGGGAATCGATGGCGATCTCGGCGCCGGCGACGCGAGCGCCGGGGAAGGCCATCAGGTCGTAAACGTCCTTGGTGATGCGGTGGTCCCAATTCTCGGCGGCCTTCTGGACGGTGCCGGCCAGGCAGCGGGCCAGCTTGGTTTTGCGCCATTCGCTGAATTCCTGATCGTCGCTGCCGGCGCCCATCCAGTCGCGGACGCGGCTCATGGCTTGCTTGCACCAGTTGCCCGGATCGTCCTGGGCGCTGGCCAGCAGCTGATCTTCGAGCTTGGCCAACATGCTGCTGAGTACTTCGCCGGGGGTCGCGCCGACTTCGCCCGGAGCGCCGGCCTGGGCCGTCGAGCCGATATGCTTGGCCAGGGAAGCGCCGCCTAGCTCGCCATGACCGGTGAAGCGATGAACCGTAGTCTGGATGGCAGATTGGACTTCGCCGCAACTTTGCATGGTGTCATTGGCGACCCATTGTTGGATGAGTCGCTTGCACGCATGGCGCGCCGCCAGGTTGAGCATGAGGCCGCGCGGGAACCAAACGGCGTAGGTTCCGAAGCTGCGCAACGGCACTGCCAGTTGCCCCATCGACGGGCCCGACTCGCCCATCTCGTCCTCATGTCGCAGCTGTTCGAGCTTCAGTCCGAGCGGCGTGGTCAACTCATGGAACAGATAACTGCCGAGGTGGGCGACTGTTTCATCAAGCGCGTCGGGGCTGCGATGTGCGAGCGGCAAAAGGTAGACCGAATGGAACGGCGTGCCTTGATCGACGATGCGCTGCCCTTCGTTGCCGTACTCGGCGGCAAAGGAGATCGACGGATCGCTGAAGTGATTCAGTTCGGTCAAGGTGGCATAGAAGTTGGACAACTCGTGCTTCGGCGTGGCTGGATCGTGAGCGGCGCCGCACATCAACAAGCTGACGACCTTGGCCTCGGGATGACGCAAATTCAGGAGCAAGCGGCGCACTGCGTAACCGAGATCGGGAAGCATGCCGCTCGATCCGCCTCCCGCTGCCGCTATGACATAGACGCGCGGCGTATTGTTGATCAACGCGAGGCCGGTGTTTTCGACTGATTTGTACATCATGTCGGGATGCGAAATTTCCTGGATTTCGCGGCGCAGTCGGGCGACGAGGCGCTGCTGATTGTCGGCGAAGGCCAGGCGGCCCAGAGCGCGCGATCCCTGCGTCTGCAAGGAGCGCGGCATGGCGTACAGCTTGTCGCGCGGCAGCCACTCGGCCAGCTGATCGAGACTGCGCCGGCGATAATTGACCACCGGTTGCAGCGGCAGGTGATAACAGTCGTTTCGGCTCAGCGCCACCTGTGGCGTTCCGCTGCACGCGATCTGCCCTGCTTCGTGGTCGGTATCGAGATAAAGGAAGTGCAAGAGCGGCAGCTTGCCCAGATCGCCGAAGCGGTCGAGGAATCGGCAGCGCAGCTCCATAATCGCCTTGCGGCCGAATGTACCCACGCCGATGACCAGCGTCGGTCTGAGCGAGCCGGTGTCGGGCTGCGCGACGGTGACGCCAAGGTCGGAGACTTCGACATCCTGCTTGTCATCATCAGCGTCCACGACCGCCACGCTCGCGAGCTTGGCATGCAATTCGGCGGCAGGGGGCGCCGGTTGGCTGTCCTCCAGGAGGATATCTTCCATCGTATCGGCAAGCGTCTTCGGTTTTTTGCCCAGGCCGCTCGATGCCGCAAGTGGTCGAATTTCCACGATTTTCGCCGAGGAGCGAGCCTTGTGCAGGGCCTTCATGAAATCGATGCACTTGGCATATCGTTTCGCCGGATCTTTCGCCAACGCTCTTGCCAGTACCGGACGCTCGCATTCCGGAAGAGAACGCAAGTCCGGCTCCGCCTGCATGTGCATCTGCGCCATTTGCCGAATGTTCTTCGCGACGAATGGCCGATGTCCTGTCAGCAGTTCCTGATAGACAATGGCGAGACTGTACTGATCGCTCTGCGGCGAAATCTTGCCGACGAAGGTTTCGGGCGACGCATAGAGCGGCGTCACGCCGCCGAGGATGCCGGAGGAGTGCGATTTGTCGAAAGCCTTGACCAGCCCAAAGTCGGCAACTTTTACATGATCGCCGATCAGAAAGAGATTGCGTGGTTTGACGTCAAGGTGTTGCAGATTGTGCTTTTCGAACATGAAGTCAAGCGCATCGGCCGCGTCGCGCAGGTAGCGCATCAAGTCGTCGCCCGGGATGCCGATGAGCCCGGCGGCCTGGCATTCCTGATGTTTATCATGCAGGGTGCAGTCGGCATACTCCATGACGATGATGAGTTCGCCTTCGATTTCCAGGGTTTGCTCGACCGAGCAGACGAAAGGATGGCGGACTTCCTTGATGCGCTGCAGCGCCTTGTACTCTTGGTCGGCGCGAATGGCCTCGTTGTCCACGGCATTGCGATTGCCGTAGACGAATTTGATCGCCTTGATCCAGCCGCCGGGAGCTTCGCACTTCCAGACTTCACCGAAGCCGCCGGAGCCCAGAGGTTCAATGAGGCGGTACCCGGAAACTTCCGCGTTCGCCTCTCGAATCCAAGCCATGTCTCACCCAGAATGAAAACTTGCCAAAGCCTTGGCGTGTTCCTAGGTTCCGCGTTCTCCCTTGCGGACGGAAAAACTCGACACGGAAGATGATTGGATGCCGGCGCGTGGAATCAGCATCTTCGTGGCTTTTCCGTCCTCTCTTGCTCCGGGAGACGACTGCACAAGCCTAGGTCGCAAGTCGGGGTTTGTCCAATTTCTGCGGGGATTGAAGACAAATGTTAACGGTCAATAGGTGGACGGATGTGCGTATTGCCTCGTTTTCGTGACTCAACATTGGAAATGTTGTCCACGACCATGTTCAAGAAGCAGCAAATCCCATCTGCCGAAGTTTAGTCCGAACCTCCGTATCGCTCAGCAATTCGCGAAACGCACGCAGGGCCGGACGATCCCTGCGCCGCTTTGGCACGATGAAGTCGTAATGCTCTTCCTGCATGGAAATAAATCCCAGCCCAGCGCCCGTGGCAACTGTTTCGATCGCCACGCTCCAATCGGCGCGCTGCTGCGCCACAGCTGCGACGGCCGCGTTGTGCGAGCGGACCTCCGTTGAGTAGCCTGCGGGTTGTGTGCCGTTGAGCAGCCGGTCAATGAGGATACGCGTGCCGCTGCCGCGATTGCGATTGACCATGATGCACTCTGGATCGGCCAGGGCAGCCGTGAGGGCTTCAACGAGCGTGCGCTTGGCGAAACGTGAATCTCCCGCGCGGAACACCAGGCCCTGCATGCGCCGATAGCCTGGCAGCAGTGTCATATCGGCGGAAAGGAATGGCTGATTGTAAGTGCTGGTGTTTGCGTCGAGCAGGTGGATGCCGGCCAGATCGCACTCGCCGCGGCGGGCTGCCTCAAGGCCGCCAGTGCTACCGACTGCGAGGAACTTGGTTTTGAAGCCGCGCTCTTGCATCTTGCCGAGTAGGAAATCGAGGCCGACGCATTGGCTGCCGATGACGACGAGATCGGCTGGCTTGAGCCCCTGTCCGAGCAGATGCACTTCGACCTGGGTGTTCGCATCGAGATACTCCTGCTGTCGCGGGACAACGACGAAGCCGTCCGCGCGGCTAAAGGTCGTCACCGAGCCAGAGCCTTTGCCCATCGGATACGCGGCTAGCCCGTCATCCCCGTGAATCAGACCGACGAGCAGATACTCGGTGCGGCCACGCTCCGAGTTGACGCGCATCGGTAGCCGTGCCGTCACGGTCGTGGTAGGTTCGGAGGGCCGACCCGCAAGAATGCGGAGCACCGGCGCGACAAATTCGTGAAACGTGAAGATCGCCGAAGTTGGAAAGCCGGGCAATATCACGACCGGCACCACGCGGTTATCGATGCGCGTGGCCGCCAGGCACAACGGCTTACCCGGCTTCAATGCGATGCCGTGCGCGACGATGCCGGGCGGTCCAAGCTCCGCCACGGCACGATGGCACAGGTCGCCTTCCCCCTTCGACGTGCCGCCGGAAAGCACGACGACGTCGTAGGCCAACGCTTGCTTGAGGACGCGCCTAAGTTGCTCGAGGTCATCCGGGACGACGCCAAGTGAGATCGGCTCACAACCCAGTTCGCGGACGGCATCAGCAAGGATCGTGGCGTTGCTGTCGTAAACCAACCCCGCTTTCATTGCCTGGCCCGGTTCAATCAGTTCATTTCCGGTCGAGAAGATCGCGACCTCGGGCCGGCGAACGACCGTCACTTGAGCGACGCCAATGGCCGCCAGCACGCCCGTTTCGCGCGAGGTCAGAAGATCGCCGTGCCGCAACACGGTCTCGCCGCGGCCGATGTCGGTTCCCGCGTAAGAGATGTTCGCCCCGGGCGCCACCGGCCGGCGCACGAGGATTGCGTCACCGTCGTGATCGGTCTGCTCGATCATCACGACCGCATTAGCCCCGCGCGGCAAAATCGCTCCGGTCGCAATGATCGACCCCTCCCCTGCCCCAACATTCCCACCCGGCGCTATTCCGGGCGCGAGTGACTCGCCGGTCCAGCGTAGTGAGCGTGGCTTTTCTTCGCTCGTGCCGAAAGTGTCCTCCGCGCGCACCGCGACGCCATCGACATTGGAGCGATCGAAGCTCGGCACATCTACCGGCGCGACCACATCGACGGCAAGCACCCGTGTCAGGGCAGACGCAAGTGGGACAATTTCGTTGTCCTGTTCCGGATCGAGTGGGCGCAAACCGAGGGCCGCACGGAAACGCCGTTCCGCATCATCGCGATCCACGACGTTGAGGAATTGCTCCTGTTTCACCAGCTAT
>JACXTT010002629.1_pt1 | contig 28309 bp, 27 predicted proteins | sample 9270951 | NCBI WGS metagenome assembly JACXTT01 (sample SAMN15532306, study PRJNA645909) | rock metagenome | isolation source: weathered quartz diorite | place: Puerto Rico | collected 2017-06-21 | reverse complement strand
ACACCCCACCAAGGATTCTGCGTGGTATAGGCGACAGCGGCCGACACAAAGGCGCTGGCCAGGATCTTGCCTTCCAGGCCGATGTCGACGACGCCGCTGCGCTCAGCGAACAAGCCGGCCATGGCCGCGAAAATCAGCACGGGGGCGTTACGGATGGTCGAGACGATGATGCTCGAAATGTGCAGGTCTTCCAGCATTACTTATCCTTTTTTCACCGACGACTTCAGGTTGAGCATCTTGAGGATCGCGGGCGCGTAGAAGTTTTCCATCGCGCCGCAGAACAGGATGATCAGGCCCTGGATAAAGATGAAGGTCTCTTGCGGAATGTTTGGTTTTTCCAGCGACAGGTCAAAGCCGCCCTGGATCAGTGCACCAAACAAGACCGCCGACAGGAAGATGCCGACTGGGTGCTGGCGCCCCATCAGCGCAATGGCAATACCGACAAAGCCTGCGCCGGCCGGGAAGTTCAGCGACAGGTAGTGGGTCGAGCCCATGATGGAATTGACGGCGCCCAGGCCGGCCAGCGCGCCGGCAACCAGCATGGCGACAATGATCATGCGGCTGATGCGCACGCCCGCATAATGGGCAGCGTGTTGGTTCAGGCCCGTGGCGCGCAGCTCATAGCCCCATGCGGAGCGCCAGACCATGACGCCGTAGACCACCAGGGCAACGATGGCCAGCAGGAAGCTGACATTGAGGGGCGTATCGCCCAGCACGGGGAATAGTGCGTTCAGGCGCGGCATGGAGGCGGCTTCGGCAAAGGCACGGCTGGCAGGATTTTGCTGGCCTTCCGGGATCATGTACTTGACGATGATGAAGTTCATCAGGCAGGCGGCGATGAAGTTGAACATGATCGTCGTCACCACCACGTGGCTGCCGCGCTTGGCTTGCAGGTAGCCGGGCAGGAAGGCCCACATGGCACCAAACAAGGCGGCGCCGATCATGCCGACGGGGATCAGGAGGATCGCTGGCAAGGTATGGTCAAACGCCAACATGGCCAGGGTCAGGCCCAGGCCGCCCACATACAGCTGGCCTTCGCTACCGATATTGAACAGGCCCGCCTTCATCGCGATCGACACCGACAGGCCGGTGAAGATGAAGGTGCTGGCGTAGAACAGCGTATAGGACAAGCCCTCGGGATTGACTACGGCGCTGTTGACGAGGATGCGCATCGAGTCGATCGGGTCTTCGCCCAGCAACTTGATAACGAGGGCTGCGACCAGCATGGCCGACAGCAGGTTCAGGACGGGCAGGACGAAGCCGGCAGCCCAGCGTGGCAGTTCAGTAGTTTTCATGACTTGTGCATCCCGCCCATCAGCAGGCCAATGCGTGTGGTATCAAATTCATCGATGCGCAGTTCGCCGCTGATCTTCCCGCCGCACATGACGAGGATGCGGTCGGCCAGGGCGCGCACTTCTTCCAGTTCCACCGATACCAGCAGGATGGCGCAGCCTTCGTCGCGCATCTTCAAGAGCTGGGTGTGGATCGATTCGATGGTGCCAATGTCGACGCCACGGGTGGGCTGGCCCACCAGCATCAGCTTGGGGTTGGCGGCCACTTCGCGGGCAATGACCACCTTTTGCTGGTTACCGCCAGAGAGCTGGCCAATGCGCAGGTCCGGGTTGGTTGGGCGGACATCGAAGGCCTTGATCATTTCGCCGCAGCGCTTGGCGATGCCTTCAAAGTCGAACAGGCCCCAGCGGTTCTTGACCTTGTCCTGGTAGCCGAATACGGTGTTCTGGTTGACCGAGAAGTCCTTGATGACGCCGTCGCGCAGGCGGTCTTCCGGAATATGGGCGATGCCCAAGTCACGGAAAGCGCCGGGCAGGCCGTCGGCGTCGGCCAAGCCGGCGTAGGGCAGGGCCTTGCCAAGGAAGTCGACCTTGCCCGAGGTGGGCAGGCGCATGCCGGACAGGATTTCCATCAGCTCGCTTTGGCCGTTGCCAGACACGCCGGCAATGGCCACGATCTCGCCAGCGCGAATCTCAAAATTGATATCGGCCAGCAGCTTGACCTTCTGCTCGTCTTCCAGCTGCAGGTTCTCTACCTTCATGACGGCAGCGCCCGGATTGTACGGTGCGCGTGGCAGCTCGCTCTGGATCGGGCGGCCCACCATCATATTGGCCAGTTCTTCTTTCGAGGTGCCGGCAGTGGCCACAGCACCCACCACGCGGCCGCCGCGCATGACCGTCACCTGGTCGGTGATGTCCATGATCTCCTGCAGCTTGTGGGTGATCAGAATGATGGTTTTGCCTTCAGCCTTGAACAGGCGCAGGATCTCGAACAGCGACTCCGTCTCTTGCGCAGTCAGCACGGCGGTCGGTTCGTCGAGGATCAGGATATTGGCGCTGCGGTAGATCTGCTTGAGGATCTCGACGCGCTGCTGGGCGCCGACCGACAGGTCTTCGATCTTGGCCAGCGGGTCCACGTCCAGGCGGTAGGTGTCGCAGATTTCGCGCAGCTTCGCTTCCACGGCGGGGCGTTTTGGCGCCAGCTTGAAGCCGCCTTCCATGCCCAGCATGACGTTATCGAGCACGGTGAAATTCTCAACCAACATGAAATGTTGGTGCACCATGCCGATGCCCATTTCAATCGCTTCGTGGCTGGTGCGGATCTGGCGTTGCTGGCCGTCGATCAGGATCTGGCCGCTGTCGGCATTGTAGTAGCCGTACAGGATACTCATCAGGGTGGACTTGCCGGCGCCGTTCTCGCCCACCAGGCCGTGGATCGAGCCTTTGGCGATCGAGAAGCTGACGTCGGCATTCGCCTGCACCGCCCCGAAGGCTTTGCTAATCTCGCGAAATTGAACGGCTGGCTGGATGGGAGACGTCATTGTTCTACGCTTTTGAATTGCGCGGGGCGGGGTGCAGCCGCAGGTCTGAGCCTCCGGCTTCACCCCGCCCCATTGTGGAATTACACTGGGCAGGAATTGACTACACGGTAGTCGATCACTTTGACCTTGCCGCTGATGATGGCGGCCTTGGCTTCATTGACCTTCTTTTCAATCTCAGGCGAGACGACGGCACGGTTGTCCTTGTCCAGCGCCCAGTCCACGCCGCCTTCTTTCAGGCCCTTGTAGACCACACCCGGTTTCCAGGTGCCGTTCTTCACTTCCATGAAGGTGTCGTAGATGGCGTTGTCGACGTGCTTGACCATGGAGGTCAGCATTGAGCCTGGGTGCAGGTAGTTCTGGTTGGAGTCAACGCCGATGCCCAGCTTGCCCTTTTCCTTGGCCTGCTGTAGCGTGCCAAGGCCCGAGCCGCCCGCCACCGCGAAGACGACGTCAACGCCGCGGTCGAACTGCGCGCGCGCCAGCTCACCGCCCTTGGCCGGGTCGTTCCAGGCGGCGCTGGTGGTGCCGACCATGTTCTGGACCACTTCGGCCTTGGGGAAGGCGGCCTTCGCGCCTTGCGCGTAGCCGCAGGCGAAGGTGCGGATCAGGGGGATGTCCATACCGCCGACGAAGCCGAGCTTCTTGCTCTTGGACGCCAGGGCGGCGGCCATGCCAACCAGGTAGGAGCCTTCATGCTCCTTGAACACCACGGACTGGACGTTGGGGACCTTGGCCTCGCCGTCGATCAGCACAAAGTGCACGTTAGGGAATTCAGCGGCGACCTTGGACACGGCCTGGGTCTGGGAGAAGCCGATGGCGGCGATCAGGTCCAGCTTTTTGCGGGCCAGGCCGCGCAGCACTTGTTCGGCTTGCGTGTCGCTCGAAGCTTGCACTTCGATGTAGGAAATCTTGGTCTCTTTCTTGAAGCGCTCGGCGCCTTCGTAGGCGGACTGGTTGAAGGACTTGTCAAACTTGCCGCCGGCGTCGTAGACGATGCCCAGTTTTGGATCGGCAGCTGCGGCGCTACCCGCGATGCACAGTGCGGCGATCGACAGACTGATTTGCTTGAATTTCATGTTGAATGGCTCTCCTGAGAAGATCGTCATTGTAATATGCGGGCCCGGCCAAAAGGCGCAAAAAGGGGGAATTTTACGCCACCTGGTCGAGCAAATTGGCAAAGGCCTGGTCGAATTGTGCCAGCCCCTTGGCCAGCAAGTCGTTACCAATGGTTTCCAGGTCAATCCCCAGGCGGGACAGCTGGCCCAATACGGCTTGCGCTCCGGCAACATCCTCTTGCAGTGACAGGCGCGCTTCGCCATGGTCGCGGAAGGCCAGCAGGGTCGCTTCCGGAACCGTATTGACGGTGCCTGCGCCAATCAGCTCTTCTACATAGGTGACATCGCGCATGGCCGGGTCCTTGGTGCCCGTGCTGGCCCACAGCAGCTGCTGCGGCATGGCGCCGAAGGCGGCAAACACCCCGAATGCGCTGTCGTTCTGCCAGTCGCAGTAAGCCAGGCGTGCCTGCGAGATGGCGGCTTTACCGCGCAGGTGGGCTGCGGCCGCTGGCAATTGGGCGTCAACGGCGGCGTCAACGCGGCTAATAAACACAGAAGCGACGCTGGCGATGCGCTGCACCGACAGCTTGGCTTCGAGCCGGCGGGCCAGGCCGCGGCGGTGGGCTGCGCGCACGGCGGCCAGTTGGCGGCTGGTGAAGATCAGGGTCACATTGGTATGGATGCCGGCATAGACCACTTCTTCCAGCGCCGCGATGCCCGCTTCGGTGGCTGGAATCTTGATCATGGCATTGGGGCGGTCGATGCTGGCCCACAGGCGCTTGGCCGCTGCCACGGTGCCCTGTGCATCGTGCGCCAGCGCGGGCGAGACTTCAAAACTCACAAAGCCCGCCTTGCACTGGCTGTTTTCATAGACACGGGCGAACAGGTCGCAAGCACCGCGCACGTCTGGCAAAACCAGGGCTTCGAAGCGCTGCTCCAGCCCCGCATGGGCGGCGCGGACAAACGGCAGGGCGGCCTGGTAGGCGGCGTCCTTGGCGATGGCGCTGGCAAAAATGGAAGGGTTCGAGGTCACGCCCTGGACACCATCTTCCTCGATCCAGTTGGCCAACTGGTTCGATTGCACCAGCTCGCGGGAGAGGTTATCGAGCCAGATTTGCTGGCCCAGTTCGGCGACAGCCTTGAGGCGGTTGTCGGTGTGAATGTCAGTCATTTCGGTCTTCCACTACGTCTTCTTGTTGTAAGGCTGCAACGGCAAACGCCTGTGGCGCCCACCAGGAATTCTGGCCCAGTCCGATTGTTGTTGTATGGCAGGAACAACACGCTGGCGCAGGGATGGCCTGCCTAGCGCCGCCTGCAAGGGCAAGGCCCTCCGACGGGATGGTGTCGGTTTGCCCGGGGACAGCTTTAGAACTATGCATCAGGCCAATTATGTATGGCAAATACGTTTTTACTTCCTCATTTATACAAGAGAAATATAAATAACTTGGTTTTTTGAGGCATACCGAAAGTGGTAGGATGAATAATCATTTGCATCTAGTAAATGATTCCAATAACAAAAAGAGAACATTGAGACGCTTCTGAACCGAGAGTAGTACAACCGAAAAGGGCTATCGTAATGACAACAACATCCTCCGCCAAGTCGCGCGCTGTGCGCACCCTGGTCGCCCTGGCCGTCGCCAGCGCATTCCCCCTCCACGCTGCCATGGCTGCCGAAGCCAAAGCGGCCGAAGCAACCGTAGCGGCCGACGCGCCGGCAGCGGAACCGGCCAAGGCCGAGGCCGGCCAGCTTGAAACCGTGATCGTGACGGCGCAGCGCCGCGCCGAGAACATCAAAGAAGTGCCGATGGCGATCTCCACGCTCAAGGGTGAAAAACTCGACGTGCTGACTTCTGGTGGCCAGGACATCCGCTTCTTGTCGGCTCGCTCGCCGTCGTTGAATGTGGAATCGGACTATGGCCGCTCTTTCCCGCGCTTCTATATCCGCGGCCTTGGCAATACCGATTTTGACTTGAACGCATCGCAGCCAGTTGGCCTGGTGTATGACGACATCGTGCTGGAAAGCCCGATGCTGAAAGGCTTCCCTGTGTTCGACGTCGAACAGGTGGAAGTACTGCGCGGCCCGCAAGGCACCCTGTTCGGCCGTAACTCGCCGGCCGGTGTCATCAAGTTCGACTCGGTCAAGCCGCAACTGAACAAGACCGAAGGCTATGCCAATATCGGCTTGGGCAACTGGCAGGCCTGGAATGTGGAAGGCGCGCTCAACGTCTCCAACAGCGATGCCTTTGCCACCCGCATTTCGGTCCAGTCCCAGCACCGCAACGACCGCGTGCATAACCCCAATCCAAGCGGCACCACCAAGGACTTTGAAGGCTATGCCGACACGGCAGTGCGCCTGCAGTTCCTGGCCAAGCCGATGCAGGACCTGTCGGTGCTGTGGAACATCCATGGCCGCGACATGAAGGGCAATGCGATGCTGTTCCGCGCCAATATCATGAAGAAGGGGACCAATGACCTGGTCGACGGTTTCAACTACTACTCCTACCCGACCGACGGCGGCAACTCGCAAACCCTGTCCAACTTCGGCTCCAATGTGCATGTGCGCTGGGACCTGCCAGGCGTGACCCTGCATTCGATCACCGGCTACGAGACGGTGGACTTCTTTAGCCGCGGCGACGTCGACGGCGGTATCGGTTGCGGTTTCTGCGGCGGCAAGACCAGCCCAGGCTTTATCCCCTTCCCGGTAGAGACGGCTGACCTGCTGCCAGCGCACAAGCAATTTACCCAGGAATTCCGCGTCGAGTCCTCCACCAAGGACGCCCTGCAATGGATCGGCGGCCTGTACTTCTTCAACGAAGACCTGCGCATCGACAGTATCGCCTATGATTCGCTGACTGCTGGCGATCCGAAAGTGCCGTCGTATTCGACCCAGTCGCAGCACAGCAAGTCCTGGGCGGCCTTTGGCTCGATCAACTACCAGGTCGACCCCAAGACCAAGCTGCGCGCCGGCCTGCGCTACACCAACGACAAGAAGGACTTCCACGCCGAGCGCTATGACCCCTCCGCCACGCCTTGGTACAGCGGCATGCTGTTCGTGAACAAGGACTCGTCGAACGTCAGCTGGGACGTCTCCGGTACTTATGAAGTGGACAAGCAGACCAATCTGTTTGCCCGCGTCGCCACCGGCTACCGTGCCCCGTCGATCCAGGGCCGCCTGTTCGGCACGACCGACAAGCCATCGTCGGCCAATGCGGAAAATGCCATCTCGTTTGAAATGGGCTTCAAGAGCGACCTGTTCAACAAGCGCGCCCGCCTGTCGGTCACGGCCTTCGACTACCGCGTGAAAGACAAGCAGCTGACGGCAGGTACCGGCACGATCAATATGAACCAGCTGATCAATGCGGACCGCGTGGAGGGCAAGGGCTTTGAGGCAGACTTCCAGGCCAACCTGTCTGACGCCTGGCGCATGACCTTGGGCGGCAGCTACAACGACACCGTCATCAAGGACAACAAGCTGTTCGTCCAAACCTGCGGCAATGCGCAAAACAACGCCGCCACCGGTTGCACCGTGGTCGACACCCCGGGCCCATTCCCTGGCACCGCTTACCTGAACGGCAATCCGCTGCCACGCGCACCGAAGTTCTCTTACAACTTCACCCTGCGTTACAGCCAGCCGATGTATGACGGTGAGTTCTTCGCGCTGACCGACTGGGCATATCGCAGCTCGTACAATATGTTCCTGTACGAAGCCGTCGAGTACAAGGCCAAGTCGCTGCTGGAAGGCGGCCTGCGTGTTGGTTACAAGTGGAATGAAGGTAAATACGAACTGGCTGCCTTCAGCCGCAACATCACCAACAAGATCCAGACCACCGCTGCGATCGACTTTGACAACCTGACCGGCATGGTCACGGAGCCGCGCACCGTGGGCGTGCAGTTCAAAGCGAACTTCTAATCGAAGTAATCTGTAGCAAGAGCCCCGGATGTGGCAACATATCCGGGGTTTTTTATTTTCCGGCCGATTGGGGGTGCAATTGCAAACAGCAGTCAATCTTTGGCCCTTGTTGGGCGTCGCCGTCATCGTTGTGGGCTTCCTCTTGCGCGCCCATCCGGTCCTCGTTGTGATCGCCGCTTGCGGTGTCACTGGTGCTGCTGCTTCCATGTCAGCTGGCCACCTGCTTGAGTCACTCGGGTCGGCCTTCCTCAAGACCCGCAACCTGCCAATGATCCTGCTGCTGCCGCTGGCCGCCATCGGCCTGCTGGAGCGCTTTGGCCTGAAGCTGCACTCACAGCACACCATCGCCAATATCAAGTCCGCCACGACAGGGCGCCTGTTGATCGTCTACCTGGCAATCCGCGAACTGGCGGCGGCACTGGGGCTGACCAGCCTTGGCGGCCACCCGAATATGGTGCGTCCCCTGGTCGCGCCGATGGCCGAAGGTGCCGCCGAAACGCGCTATCCCAAGCTGCCAGATGCGGCACGCTACCGCATCCGCGCCATGGCGGCGGGAACGGACAATGTGGGCCTGTTCTTTGGGGAAGACATCTTCGTCGCTTTCGGCGCCATCGTGCTGATGCAGACGATCCTGCAAGCCGAAGGCATTAGCGTCAACCCGATCCACATGGCCCTGTGGGGCATCCCCACTGCCGTGACGGCATTCATGATCCAGGCCTGGCGCCTGCACCGGCTTGACGCCTACATCGCGAAGGAGTCCGCATGATCTTCGCGCTCGACCTGTTCTTTTATTTGCTTGGCTTGATCCTGGCGTTTGTATCGGTCCTCAACCTGCGTGACGCCAGCAATCCCAAGCGTTATACAAGCGCCTTGTTCTGGGCGATGTACGCATCGATCTACCTGGCGGGCGACTTCATGCCACCCATTGTGGCGGGACTGGTGCTGTTCTTTATGGCGCTGCTTGCCGGCTTTGGTGGGGTTGGCCACGGCAGGGCGCAAGAGCTGACGGAGGCTGAGCGCCGCACCAGTGCAGGGCGCCTGGGTCACCGCTTGTTTGTGCCGGCGCTCGTGATCCCAGTTGTGACGATGATTGGTTCTACCCTGCTCAAGGACGTCAAGATCAATGGCCTGTTCCTGCTCGATCCGAAAGCCGTGCCTTTGGCCAGTCTTGGTTGTGCCGCCATTCTCGCCATTGCGACGGCATGCTGGTTGACCCGCTCGACGCCGGTGCAGGCCATGCGCGAGTCGCGCCGCCTGGTCGATGCCATCGGCTGGGCGGTGGCGCTGCCGCATATGCTGGCGGTGCTCGGCCTGCTATTTGTTGAGGCGGGCGTTGGCAAGGCGGTCGCCAGCGTCGTGACGACGTCGATCAATATGGAGTTCAAGTTTGTCGCCGTCACCGTTTATTGCGTTGGCATGGCGCTGTTCACCATCGTGATGGGCAATGGCTTTGCCGCCTTCCCCGTCATGACGGCGGGTGTTGGCGTGCCCGTGCTGGTGAACGTCTTCCACGCCAATCCGGCCATCATGGCGGCGATCGGCATGTTCAGCGGCTATTGCGGTACCTTGATGACGCCGATGGCAGCCAATTTCAATGTCGTGCCGGCAGCGTTGCTCGACCTGCCGGACAAGAACGCCGTCATCAAGGCGCAGATTCCGACCGCGCTGCCGCTGCTGATGGCCAATATCCTGCTACTTTACTTCCTGATGGGGTATTGAGCGGGTGACCAGGAACAGGTGAACAGACCATGAAACAAGCAATTCTATTGACGGGCTTTGAGCCCTTCAACCAGGAACCCATCAACCCCGCCTGGGAAGCCGTGCGTGCGCTGGATGGGTGGACCTGCAATGGCATGACGGTGGTCGCGCGCCAGTTGCCCTGCGTATTTGGGCAGGCACAGGAGGCCCTGAAGAAAGCCATTGCGGAGGTGGACCCGACGGTGGTGATCTCGGTAGGGCAGGCGGGCGGACGGGTCGATTTTTCGGTGGAGCGCATTGCAATCAATGTCGATGATGCGCCGATTCCCGACAATGCTGCGCGCCAGCTGGTGGATGAGCCGGTCGTTGCCGGCGGCCCCGCCGCTTACTTTGCGACCCTACCCATCAAAGCCATTGTCAAGCAACTGCGCCACGAGGGCTTGCCGTCGTCGGTATCGCAAACTGCGGGCACATTCGTATGCAACCATGTGTTTTACACCCTGATGCACCAGCTACAGGGCAGCGGCGTGCGTGCGGGCTTCATCCATATTCCCTACCTGCCAGAGCAAGCGGCGCGCCATCCGGGCAGCTGCAGCATGTCGCTTGCCGACATGATCAAGGGATTGAAGATTGCGGTGCAGGTCAGCATCGATACCACGCAAGACGTGAGCGAGGCGGCTGGCCGCATCTCCTAATTGGTCTTCAGGCACGCACTGGTGCAGCTACCCAGCCTGCCATCTGTTCGCTGGACGTTTGATGCCGCTCGCCTGCAGAGGGCAGCTTAAGACGCTTCCGGATTGAGGATGTTAAGGAAGGCGCGCACGACTGGCGCGTCGTCCTGCATTGCGTAGGTGATGTACAGGTTCGCCGACGGTGCATGTTTCTTGATCGGCAGGAAGGTCACGCCGGGCCAGCCGATGCGGCTGGTCGTCTCCGGCATCAAGGCCACGCCAAGGCCGGCGCCCACCATGGCCAGCAGGGTTTGCGGCTCGGAAGCCTCCTGGAAAATCATTGGCTGGAAGCCTGCCTTCACGCAGCACTGGATCAGGTAACGCGGGAAGGCCGATTTATCGAGTGCCAGTGTCAGCATGGGCTGGTCCGCAAGGTCCGTCAGGTCGATATGCGGCAGTTTGGCCATCGGATGATTTTCGTTGACAGCCACGCATACGCTCTCGCGGAAGCACAGCTCCTGCTTCAGGTTGTGGTGGCGCAGTTCTTCTTCATTGAGCCTGGGCTCACGCCAGAAGCCAACGTCGATCTGCTTGGCGCGCAGGGCGTCGTACTGCACATTGGGTCCGGATTCGTGCAAGGTCCAGGTCACGCGTGGGAACTGGGTCTGGAACTTCTCCAGCAGGCTGGGAATGGGGCCCCACATGGCGGAACCGACAATGCCCACGCGCAGCCGGCCCACCTCGCCGCGGTCAATCTGGCGGATCGTATCGATGGTCATGCGCATCTTGCCCAGTAAGTCTGCTGCTTCCGTCATCAGGGCCTTGCCCGCGACGGTCAGCTCAAACGTGCGCGTCGTACGGGCAAACAGCTTGACGCCCAGCTCCGCTTCCAGCTTCATGATCTGCTGGCTCAGCGGCGGCTGCGAAATGTGCAGGCGCTCGGCAGCGCGGCTGAAGCTCTTTTCTTCAGCGACGGCCAGGAAGTACTTGAGTTGCTTGAGGTCGATCGACATGGGCGCTCGGGCAGTGGCGATTAGATATGGGTGTCGTGCATGGCGACGGCCAGTTCGGCGCCGACGCGGGCATTGTGTTTGACCAGGGCGATATTGGTCACCAGGCTACGGCCTTCCGTCAAGGTCTTGATGCGCGCCAGCAGGAAGGGGGTGATCGCTTTGCCGGTCACGCCTTGCTGGTCGGCCTCCTTCAGGGCCTGTTCGGTGATGCGGTCGATCTCGGCCTTCTCCATGGCCGATTCAGCCGGCACTGGATTTGCCACGACCACGCCGCCGTGCAGTCCCAAGGCCCATTTGGTCAGGATAAAGGTGGCCTGTTCGGCGGCAGTGTCGAACTGGAAGTCCGCCTTGTGGCCGCTTTCGCGCGTGAAGAATGCTGGGAAGCCTGGCTGTCCAACACTCATCACTGGAACGCCATGGGTCTCCAGGTATTCAAGGGTCTTGGGAATATCGAGGATGGATTTGACGCCTGCGCAGACCACGGCGACGTCGGTATGGGCCAGTTCTTGCAGGTCGGCTGAGATGTCAAAGTTGGTTTCGGCGCCACGGTGAACGCCGCCGATGCCGCCAGTGACGAAGACTTTGATGCCTGCCATGTGGGCGCAGATCATCGTCGCCGCCACCGTGGTGGCGCCAAGGCGCCTGGAGGCGACGACGTAGGGCAGGTCACGGCGGCTGACCTTCATGGCGTCATGCGAGGTACCGAGCAGTTCGAGCTGCTGCTCATTCAAGCCGATGCAGATTTTGCCATCGATAATGGCGATGGTTGCCGGTACAGCGCCGCTGTTGCGAATGATTTGCTCGACTTCGCGCGCCATTTGCACGTTTTGCGGATAGGGCATGCCGTGCGAGATGATGGTCGACTCGAGCGCGACGATGGGCTTACCTGCCGCGCGGGCTTGCGCCACTTCGGGCGAGAACAAAAGGTACTGGTGCATATTGAATTCCTAGTCTTGATACAGGGTGTTGTACTGCTGCTGGGCGATGGTCGCTGCATCAAAATTGTGGATGTCTTCGAGGCTGTCCGAGGACAGGTAAGGGCAGACCGTTTCCTCGCATTCCAGTGTCATCGTCGACAGCTGCAGGCCACGGCGGCAAGCCAGGTTCAGGTCGTCGTCGCCTTGGAACAGGGACCAGCAGACGGCAGCGGCAAAGGCGTCGCCAGCTCCGGTGACATCGACGATCTGGGTTTCGCGCGCGGCCAGGTGGGCGATGCCATCTTCCGTGGTATGCAAAACACCTTGGCTGCCACGGGTGACGATGACGTCCTGCGCACCTTGCGCCTGCACCGTACGGCAGGCTTCCTTAAAGTCCTTGTCGGTCGCCAGTGTCTTGCCGACGCGGGTTTCCAGTTCACCCTGGTTCAGGATCAACAGGCGCAGGCCCTTGAGCTGCAGGGGAAGGCGCGCCATTTTCGGCTGCGACACAGCCACGAACACCAGCGGCATGGAGTCGCGCACGGCATCGTCGAGCAGGCACTTGAGGGCGTCATGTGGCAGGTTCATGTCCGCCACCGTCAGGGCGCCTGAAGCGCGCTGGGGCGAGCGGCTGCCCAGGAATTCCGGCGTAATTTTGTCGTACAGGGACATATCGGCCAGGGCCAGCATCATCTCGCCATGGTCATCCAGTACGGCCGTGTAGGTGCCGCTGCAGGTGTTGGCCAGCTTGAGAGTGCCGCGTGTGTCGATGCCCAGGCTTTCGGCATGCTCGATCAGGGCCTTGCCAGAGGAGTCGTCGCCGATGGTCGTCAGCAGGGCGACGGGGGCGGCCAGGCGGGCCAGGTTCTCGGCGATATTGCGGGCCACGCCGCCATAGGACTCGTCCTGGCGGGCCGGGTTGGAGGTGCCCATCTTCATTTTGGCGATGGAGCGCAGCTTGCGGTCCAGGTTGGCCGCGCCGATGCAGACGATGGGGCGGTTATCGGGCAACACGTAGGCGCGGCCCAGCAGGCGGCGTTCGCGGATCAGACCCGCAATATAGCCGGCCACGGCCGAACGGGACAGACGAAGCTGGACGGCGAGGTCTTGTTGGGATATAAACGGATTGGCACGGATGAGCTCGTACAACTGGTCTTTTTTGGACGGTTCGGACATGTTCGGCAGCCATTTTAAACAATTGTCTTCGATGGTAGACACTTGTCTATCCGGTGTCAATCACTATATAGTACATCGCGCATCTTGATGCCTTCAGGCAAACTTCTATTTATATTTTACACGTATAAATAGCAAAGAAAAACGGTATTTGCCGTACATATGGCCGCTCGGGCATAGTTATACTATTCAACAAGGAAAGTGCTTGCCCTGCGCGCACACTCTGCCGACCATTCCGAGGACCATAAAAATGCAAAATAACCATCCATTCGAAGCCGCCGACATTATCCGTGCCAAAAAGCCTGGCTTTACGCCACGCGTGGCCCTGATCCTCGGTTCCGGCCTGGGCGTGCTGGCAGAACAAATGTCGGACGCCGTATCGATCGGCTTTGACGCGCTGCCAGGTTTCCCCATCAGCACCGTGCACGGCCACGCTGGTGAACTGGTACTGGGCACCTTGTCCGGAGTGCCGGTGGTGTGCATGAAGGGCCGCGGCCACTTCTACGAAGGCTATGGCGTTGGCGTGATGACCAGCGCCGTGCGCACGCTCAAGCTGCTCGGTTGTGAGCTGCTGTTTGTCACCAACGCTGCTGGTTCGCTGCGCACCGAAGTCGACGCTGGCTCACTGGTCATGCTGACCGACCACATCAACTTCCTGCCTGGTACGCCGATGGTTGGCCCCAACGACGACCGCTTTGGCCCGCGCTTCTTTAGCATGGCCAATGCCTACGACAGCGATGTGCGTGGCATGATCACTGCCACCGCCAAGGACAAGGGCATCACCCTGCACGAAGGCGTGTATGTGGCCTACCCAGGCCCGAATTTTGAAACCGCTGCCGAGATCCGCATGATGGGCCGCATGGGCGCTGATGTGGTTGGCATGTCCTGTGTGCCAGAAGTGGTCTCTGCACGCCACTGCGGCCTGAAGGTGGCGGGCGTTTCCGTCATCACCAATTTGGCGGAAGGCCTGTCGCCATTCGCCCTGTCGCACGAGCAGACCCTGAAGTACGCCGCCATCGGCGCCAAGGACCTGGTCGCGCTGATCCCGGCCTTCCTGGAGCGCGTTGCTGCCAAAGCCGACGCACTGTAATTCCTTTTTAGACGAGTTCAATCATGGCACGTGCATTTATTCTGTTGCTTGATTCTTTCGGCCTCGGCGCTGCGCCTGACGCCGACAAGTTCGGCGACGCTGGCGCCAATACCTTTGGCCACATCGCTAAGTGGGCCGCTGACTCGGGCAAGCCGATGCAGTTGCCGACCATGGAGGGCTTGGGCCTGACCGCCGCCGCCCACAAGGCCAGTGGCCAATGGCCTGCCGGCTTTAACAAGCGCGATGGCTTCACCGGTGCTTTCGGTGCGGCGCGCGAACAGTCGACCGGCAAAGACACGCAAAGCGGCCACTGGGAGATCGCCGGTGTACCGGTCAACTTTGACTGGGGCTACTTCCCACGCACGGTGCCATCGTTCCCGCAAGTGCTGACCGACAAGCTGCAGGAGCTGACCGGCGTTGCTGGCTTCCTTGGCAACTGCCACGCTTCCGGCACTGAGATCATCAACAAGCACGGCGACGAGCATGTCGCTACCGGCAAGATCATCGTCTACACCTCGGGTGACTCGGTCATGCAGATCGCGGCGCACGAAGAGCACTTTGGCCTGGAGCGCCTGTACCAGGTGTGCGAAGAAGCGTTCAAGCTGGTCGCTCCTTACAATATTGGCCGCGTGATTGCCCGCCCCTTCGTCGGCAAAGACGGCAACTACACCCGCACCACCAACCGCCACGACTATGCTGTTGCGCCGCCTAGCCCGACCTTGCTGGACCATGTCAAGGACAATGGCGGCGAAGTGATCGGCCTGGGCAAGATCAGCGACATCTTCGCCACCAAGGGCATTTCTCGCGTCGTCAAAGGCGCAGACAATATGGCCCTGTTCGATGCCCTGCTTAAGGTGCAGGACGAAGCAGGCGACGGTTCGCTGACCTTTGTGAACTTCGTCGACTTCGACCAGGCTTTCGGCCACCGCCGCAATGTACAAGGCTATTCGGAAGCGCTGCACCAGATGGATGCGCGCCTGCCTGAGTTTATCGGCAAGCTCAAACAGGGTGACATCGCCGTCATCACTGCCGACCACGGCTGCGATCCGACCTGGCCAGGTTCGGACCACACGCGCGAACACATCCCGATGATCTTCTTTGGCCCCGGCATCCAGTCGCGCGACCTGGGCATCTCCGACACCTTCTCGGACATCGGCCAGACGCTGGCCAAGCACCTCGGCGTACCAAAACTCTCCAACGGAAGCAGCCTGCTATGACCCAACACGCATTCAAACGCAATGAGGCCGTTGGCCTCGACCTTGGCTGGGTAAACCAAGTCAAGGTTAACCGCAACGCCTCGGACCGTCGCGCCGCCAGCCTGGCCGCCCGCCGCACCGTGAAGAAGGACTACCAAGCGGCATGGCTGGTCAAAGCAATCCAGTGCATCGACCTGACCACCCTCGGTGGCGACGACACGCCGGGTCGCGTTGAACGCCTGTGCATGAAGGCGATGCGCCCCGTACGCACCGACCTGCTGGAAGCCCTCGGCATCGCCGACATCAACCTGACGACCGGCGCGGTGTGCGTGTACCACGAAATGATCCAGCCGGCCGCCCAGATCCTCAAAGGCCGCCTGCCGATTGCCGCTGTGTCGACCGCTTTCCCTGCCGGCCTGGCCAGCATGGAAACCAAGGTGCGCGAGATCGAATTGTCGGTCGCCGCCGGTGCAACCGAAATTGATATCGTCATCACCCGCCAGCACGTCCTGACCGGAAACTGGCAAGCCTTGTACGACGAGATGGTCGCCTACCGCAAAGCCTGCGGCGACGCGCACGTCAAAGCGATTCTGGCGACGGGCGACCTGCTGACGCTGGAAAACGTGGCCAAGGCTTCGTGGGTTTGCATGATGGCCGGTTCCGACTTCATCAAGACCTCGACGGGTAAGGAAGGCGTCAACGCCACCATCCCAGTGGCCCTGACGATGGTACGTACCATCCGCGAATACCATGAGAAATATGGCTACCAGGTTGGCTTCAAGCCGGCTGGCGGCGTGGCCACGGCCAAGTCGGCATTGCAGTACCTGACGCTGATGAAAGAAGAACTGGGTAATGAATGGCTGCAACCGCACCTGTTCCGTATCGGTGCGTCGAGCCTGTTGACCGACATTGAGCGCCAGCTTGAGCATCATGTGACTGGCAATTACTCGGCGAACCACCGCCACGCGCAACCTTAAAGACCAACGGATTCGTCATGCCAACTATCAAAGAGATCCTCAATACTATGGAATACGGCCCCGCACCAGAAAGCACCAAGGAAGCGCAGGCGTGGCTGGAGCAGCACGGCCGCCGTTTTGGTCTGTTCATCGACAACGCCTGGACTGATGCGGCCGATACCTTCGCCACCAATAATCCTGCCGATGGCAAGGAACTGGCGCAAATTTCGCAAGCTACCCAAGCCGACGTGGACCGCGCCGTAGAAGTAGCGCGCCGCGCCCAACCGGCTTGGGCTGCGCTGGGTGGCCATGGTCGCGCCAAAGTGCTGTACGCGCTGGCACGCCTGCTGCAAAAGCATTCGCGCCTGTTTGCAGTCGTTGAAACGCTGGACAACGGCAAGACCATCCGCGAAACCCGCGACGCCGACCTGCCGCTGGCAGCACGCCACTTCTACTACCACGCAGGCTGGGCCCAGCTGCAGGCCGAAGAGTTCGCTGATTTCCGCGCTGTTGGTGTGGTTGGCCAGATCGTGCCGTGGAACTTCCCACTGCTGATGTTGGCATGGAAAATTGCGCCTGCACTCGCTGCTGGCAACACGGTCGTTTTCAAGCCCGCTGAATTCACTTCTTTGAGCGCGCTGCTGTTCGCGCAGATCTGCCAACAAGCTGGCGTGCCTGCCGGTGTCGTCAACATCATCACCGGCGATGGCCGTGTGGGTGAAGCCATCGTCAACCACCCTGGCATCGACAAGCTGGCCTTTACTGGCTCGACCGAAGTGGGCCGCATTATTCGCAAAGCGACCGCCGGTAGTGGCAAGAAGCTGTCGCTGGAACTGGGCGGCAAGTCGCCCTTCATCGTGTTTGAAGACGCTGACCTGGACGCCGCAGTGGAAGGCCTGGTCGACTCGATCTGGTTCAACCAGGGCCAGGTGTGCTGCGCCGGTTCGCGCCTGCTGGTGCAGGAATCGATCCATGACCGTTTCCTCGCCAAGGTCAAGGCCCGCATGGAAAACCTGCGCCTCGGTTCACCGCTGGATAAGTCGATGGACGTTGGCGCACTGGTCGACCCGGTGCAACGCCAACGCATCGCCGGCCTGGTCGATTCGGCCCGCGCCGAAGGCTGCCAGGTATGGCAACCGGCCTGCGAACTGCCAGCCGACGGCTCGTGGTTCCCACCAACCCTGATCACTGGCGCATCGACTTCGGCTGTGGTGGCACAAACCGAAATCTTTGGCCCAGTACTGGTGGCGATGAGCTTCCGCACGCCGGTCGAAGCTGTCCAGCTGGCCAATAACACCGTCTACGGCCTGGCCGCTTGCGTATGGAGCGAGTCGATCAGCCTGGCGCTGGACGTCGCACCACAGATCAAAGCGGGTGTCGTTTGGATCAATACCGCCAACCAGTTTGACGCCGCTTGCGGCTTCGGCGGCTACCGCGAATCCGGCTTTGGCCGCGAAGGCGGCCGCGAAGGCATGTTCGAGTACATGACGCCGGTGTCGGAAGACGCCCGTCCTGCCGCACCCGTGATCGAAGCCAAGGGCAAGGTCAAGGCGGTTGAAGAGACGCCATTCGCGATCGACCGTACCGCCAAGTTGTACATCGGCGGCAAGCAGGCTCGCCCAGATGGCGCCTACAGCCGTGCCATTATGGGTGCCAATGGCGCCTTCCTGGCCGACGTGGGCGAAGGTAACCGCAAAGACATCCGCAATGCCGTGGAAGCTGCCCACAAGGCATCCGGCTGGGCCAAGGCAACATCGCACAACCGCGCCCAAGTGCTGTACTACATTGCCGAAAACCTGGCGGCACGTGCTGAAGAATTTGCCGCCCGTCTTGGCGCGATGACGGGTTCGAAGAATCCTGAGAAGGAAGTGCAAGCCTCGATCGAACGCCTGTTCTACTATGCAGCATGGGCGGACAAATACGACGGCCAGGCACACCAGCCGCCAATGCATGGCATCACCGTTGCCTTGAACGAGCCAGTGGGCGTGATCGGCATCATCTGCCCGAACGAAGCACCGCTGCTGGGCTTTATCTCGCTGGTCGCACCTGCGCTGGCGCTGGGTAACCGCGTCGTTGCCGTGCCTTCGGAAGCGCATCCACTGGCTGCGACGGACCTGTACCAGGTGCTGGATACCTCCGACCTGCCCGGCGGTGCCCTGAACATCGTCACTGGTAGCGCTGACGAACTGGCCAAGACCCTGGCCAGCCACTCGGATGTGGATGCCATCTGGCGCCATGACGGTTCCGCAGCCGGTTGCGCCGAAGTGGAGCGCCTGTCGGCCGATTCACTCAAGCGCACCTGGGTCAGTGGCGGCAAAGGCCGTGACTGGTACAGTACTGCGCAAGCGGGCGGCAAGGTCGTGCTGGCGCACGCAAGCCAGGTGAAAAACGTCTGGATTCCATACGGCGTGTAAATTGATTGTCACGGTGGGTTACGAGTAACCCACCCTACGATCAATTTGCGACGTAGGTTGGGTAACTTGTTACCCACCATAGTAATTCGGGGCCGGGGCGCAACCCTGGCCCTGCTTCATTTTTAGTACTTAACGAGCGGAGAACGCGATGTTTTTACCACAAGAGATCGTCCGTAAAAAGCGAGACGGCGGAGCGCTAAGCGCAGACGAGATTCAATTTTTTGTACGCGGCATTACCGACGGTAGTGTGACGGAAGGCCAGATCGCGGCACTCGCGATGGCCGTTTTTTTCAACGACATGAATATGGACGAACGCGTCGCCTTTACGCTGGCGATGCGCGATTCCGGCCAAGTCATGGAATGGAAGTCGCTGAACTTGCCGGGACCAGTGGTCGACAAGCATTCGACTGGCGGCGTGGGCGACGTGGTGTCGCTGATGCTTGGCCCAATGGTGGCAGCTTGCGGCGGCTATGTGCCGATGATCTCGGGCCGTGGCCTGGGCCACACGGGCGGCACGCTGGATAAATTTGATTCGATCAAAGGCTACTGCACCGTGCCTGATCCAGAACTGTTCCGCAAAGTGGTCAAGGACATTGGCGTGGCCATTATCGGCCAGACGGCGCAACTGGCGCCGTCGGACAAACGTTTCTACAGCATCCGCGATACGACGGCGACTGTGGAGTCGGTGGCAATGATCACCGGCTCTATCTTGTCCAAGAAGCTGTCGGCTGGCCTGGACGCGCTGGTCATGGACGTTAAAGTGGGTACGGGCGCGTTTATGCCGACCTACGACAAGTCGGTGGAATTGGCTGAGAGTATCGTCACCGTCGGTAATGGCGCCGGCACCCGCACTTCGGCACTGCTGACTGAAATGAACGAGTCGCTCGGCCCGGTCGCCGGCAATGCACTGGAAGTGCGCCTGGCGATGGACTACCTGACCGGCAAGTCGCGTCCGGCCCGCTTGCACGAGGTGACCATGGCACTGTGCGCCGAAATGCTGGTGCTGTCCGGGATTGCGGCAGACGCCACGCAAGCGCGCGCCAAACTGCAAGCGGCGCTCGATTCGGGCGAGGCGGCAGAGCGCTTCTCGCGCATGGTGGCAGCCTTGGGCGGCCCGGCCGACCTGGTGCAGCGCCCGGACGCTTACCTCGAAAGCGCGCCGATCATTGTGCCAGTACCGGCAACCCGTGCGGGCTTTGCCACGGCGACCGATTGCCGCGGCCTTGGCCTGGCCGTGGTCAGCCTGGGGGGCGGCCGCACCCGTCCACAAGACGCCATCGACTTTGCTGTTGGCCTGACCGGCCTGGCCGAACTGGGCGATGCCATTTCCGTTGGCCAGCCGCTGGCCATGGTGCATGCGCGCACCCAAGCACAGGCTGAACAGGCGGTGCGCCAGGTGCAGGCTGCCTACCAGATCGGCGACACCAAGGCGCCAGCCAACCCGATCATTTACCGCACGATTCAACCGAAAGAAGCGAAATGAAATACGAAAAGCTGATCGCCGAAGCGACGGCGGCACGCCAGCTGGCCTACACGCCTTACTCGAACTTCCAGGTGGGCGCCGCGCTGGAATGCAAGGACGGCCGGGTTTTCCGCGGCTGTAATGTCGAGAACGCGTCCTACGGCCTGTGCAACTGCGCTGAACGTACGGCCTTCTTTAGCGCCATCGCCCATGGTTACAAGCCGGGCGACTTTACGGCGCTGGCCGTGATCGGCGAGACGGATGGTCCGATCGCACCGTGCGGCGCCTGCCGCCAGGTGACGCTGGAATTGGGCGGCAATGACCTGACGGTGGTGCTCACCAACCTGAAGGGCGACATCCTCGAGACCACGGCTGCGGGCCAACTGCCGAACGCCTTTGGCGGTTGGGACCTGAAGAAGTAAGCGACCCACCAGAAGAAGCCTGTGCTTAACAAGACCATTGACGTCCAGGCTGCGGTCGCCATCGCGGCGCGGGAGGCGATCGCCGGTAAGGCGCAAGGCACCTTCGCGGTGGGCGGCGTGCTGCTTGACCAGCACGGCAATATCCTCAAGGCCATCCAGAACAATGTGGTGCGCGATGGGCTGATCTTTGACCCCACGGCGCATGGCGAACGCCAGCTCATCGACTGGTACTTCAGCGAACGTGCAAAGGGCAGGGAGCTGCCCGAGCCGAGTGAGCTGACCATTGTCACTTCGCTCGACCCTTGTGCCATGTGCACGGGCGCCTTGCTGGAAGCGGGATTCAATGTCGTCGTCGCTGCCAATGACCTGGATGCTGGCATCAACTACGACCGAACTGCCACCTTCCCATCCTTGTCCGCCCCCTTGAAGGAGCGTGCGAGCGCGACGTTTGCCTACCCGGCAGTGCTTGGTCATTCCCTGTTCACGCGTGAGGCCTCCGGCGCTGCGCCCAAGCCCTTCTTTATCCGTCGATCCATCGCCGAGGCCACCCAGGCACTATGCTCCCTGGCGTTTGAAGCGACCGTCAAGCAAATCCAGGCACTACTGCACACCGACCTGCCGCAGGGTCAATTAAAAGATCCTGCCACCTTGCCGCCAACGCATTCGATCGTCAAAAAGCTGCGCTCGCTGTATCCCGACGCGTTGAACTATCGATGCAAGCCCCACCAACCCGATGCAGGACTAGCTCCCTACCTCCTGACGGCGATGGAAAAGGACCGCCAGCAAGGCGGCGACGGTGATGCGGTTGCCTTGCTCGATTCTTTCGGCAACTTGATCCTGTGTGCGCCCGGTCGTCGCGCTCAATCGGCGATCTGCACGGCCTTTATGGAGTGCACGCGCCAGTATGCTCAGCTGCGCTACAAATTGATGCATGGCGCAAGCGATGAAGCGCAAACAGAAGTACGCCAATACCTGGCCCATCCCAAAGTCGGCACCTTTGTCTTTGCGCGCGGTCCGGATGGCGGCGCCGCCAGCTTCATGAATTTGGGCGCCTATGGATCGACGATGGAAGGCGCGCTTCCGGAAAACAATCCGACGCAGTTCCAGTATGTGCTGCCGCAACAGGCGCCGCAGGAGCTCCAAGCCCTGTGCGACCGCATGCCAACTTTCTACCGCAAATCGATCGGCATCCGCCCGGTACAAGTGGCTGACCCTGGGTTGATCGCAGCCCTTCAATAAGCGCTTGTGTGTTTTGGGAGTTGCCCGCGCATCCCTTGCGCTTGGAGCGAGCTTAGCTTGCTGCGCCGAGCAGGTTGGCGTCACGCGTCAGCAGCCATTGGCCGTCGGCGCCTTTGCGGAAGATGGACAGGGTGTTGCCACTGCGGTGCATTGGCAAGGCCCCGACGTTGGATAGTACCTTGACGGTCAGGTGTGTCCAGCAGTACGCCATGTCGGCCACCACTTCTATTTCCTGGATATCAAAGGTCGATTCGATCGTGTAGTTGGCCAGCATGGCCCGCATGCCGTGGCCGAAGGCGTCGCGACCGCGGATTGGCAGTTGGCCTGGCACCAGGAACACCACTTCGGGCGCCATCAGCGCGAGCACGGCGTCAACATCCCCGGCGCGGGTCGCCGTGTGCCAATTGGCGATAAGGGTACGGATCGCATTTTCGTCGTTGCTCATGATTGCCTCGCTTGCATCGGCCCGGGACTTGGTGCTTAGGTCTTCCACGGGTCGTAGGTGCCGATGCTCCAGATATGCCCTTCAGGATCGCGGCAGGTAAAGCCCCGTCCGCCATAGTCTTCGTCCTTGATGTCAATGACAATGGTTGCGCCAGCGGATTTGACCTTGTCCCACACCACATCCGCATCCTCGACGATGACACAAATCGCCTGGAAAGGACGATTGCCATTGGCGTCCGGCGCGGATACCAGCTTGCCATAGGCACTGTCCGTCTCATGGGAGGACAGCATGACCATGCCGTTGCCGAAGGAAAGTTGGGCGTGGACGATTTCACGCTTGTCGCCCGGAACGATTAAATGCTTTTGGAAACCAAAGTTGGTGCAAAGCCACTCGATGGCGGCCGGCGCGTCGTGATAGCGCAGGCCCGGGATGACGGTGGCTTTGGTCGGCATCGGCTTGACGGTCATGGCATCCTCCTGTTGACTCAATAGTAGCCTATTGTGGCCAAAACCGATGCACGCTTACATTTGCTGGAACAGGTGGCTGTGGTTGCGGCTCACTTCCAGCGCCTCGTCAAAATTGCGCAATTTGAGCATCTGGCGGCCCCGCAGGTCGCGCGAGACGCCGGCAATGGCATCGACCCGAACCAGGGTCGAGCGGTGGATGCGCCAGAATTCGCGCGGGTCCAGCTCGTCCGACAGTTCTTTCAGGGTCTTGCGGATCAGGACTTCGCCCTGCAGGGTCTGCACGCGCGTGTATTTGTCCTCGGCCTGGAAGAACAGGATCTCTTTGGTGTTTATCATGCGCAGGCTGGTGCCCACCTGGGCCTGGATCCAACGCAAATACTCATGCTTCTTGGTTTCACCCTGTTGCAGGATCTCGGTCAGCTGTGCCAGCTGGGCGCCAATATCGGCAGGCGCCTTGCCTACGCGCGCCTGCAGTCGATCGCGCGTCACGGCCAGGCGCTCCGCCACCACGGGCTTGAGCAGGTAGTCCACGGCGCCGTGTTCAAAGGCGTCAATCGCGTACTGGTCGTAGGCCGTCACAAAGACAATGTGGCAGGTATTGCATAGCTGGCGGGCCGTTTCAATGCCGCTCTGGCCAGGCATGCGGATATCGAGGAACACCAGGTCGGGCTTCAGCTCGTCGACCATGGTGACGGCGTCAAAGCCGTTGGCGGCCTCGCCCACGATGTCCAGCCCAGGCCAGACGTCCTTCAAGCGATTGCGCAATTGGTCGCGCATTGGCGCTTCATCATCAACGATCAGCGCTTTCATGCTGCTTTCTCCATATAAGGGTAGGGGATGCGGATGGAGGCGAAGGCACCGCCTGCCATCGGTTGTTCGATCACCAGGTGGGCGTCACTGCCAAACAGCAGGCGCAGGCGTTCACGGATATTGGCCAAGCCAACGCCATCGTCCGAATGCAGGTCGAAGCCGACGCCATTGTCTTGCACATCCACGTGCATGGCCTTGCCTTCCACATGGGCCTTGACGGCGATATGGCCGCCTTCAATCTTTGGCTCCAGGCCATGCTTGATCGAGTTTTCGATCAGGATCTGCAGCATCATCGGCGGGAAGGGCGTGTCATTGAGTTCCTTTGGCACGTCAAAACTGACGGTCAGGCGCTCCTTCATGCGCGCCTGCATGATGGCCAGGTAGGCGCGCGACAGCTCCACCTGGCGGCCCAGCGTGCCGCCACCGACCGCGCGCATTTGGGGCAAGGTGGCACGCAGGTATTCGATCAGGTGCATGTGGATGCGCGCTGCCTGCGGCGGATCCGTTTCAATCAGCTGGCCGATCAGGGCCAGGGTGTTAAACAGGAAGTGGGGTTCCACCTGCGCCTGCAGCGTGGCCATTTGCGCTTCCAGCAGGCGGCGCTCGAGCGTTGCCACGTCGGCCTGCTTGGTCGCTTCTTTGGCCTGCAGTTCGGCGCGGCGTTTGCCGCCAGCGAGGGTCTTGACGACGAGGCAGATCCAGAAGAACCAGATGCCGGGTTCGGGCGTGTTCAGGAGGGCGAACACCATCATCACCACAAACCAGGTGACAAACAGCTGGCGCCAACTGACCATTGCCAGCCAGTCGAAGAAGCGCCACCAGATGGCACTGGCGGCATCCATCGCCTCGCGCAGGAAGTCGAAGATCTTGTTGGCGTTGTTCTTTACGTTGCGGTTGATATTGTTCTTCATACAGCCTACTTGCTCGGTTCTTTCCTGTTCACTGGTCGATGGTGTTGTCTGGCAGGCGACGGCGACGGCTCAGGACCACCGCTGCCACAATGATTTTGACGGCCATGAAGATGATAAACAAGAACAGGGCCAGCGGAACGATCGAGATGGCCAGGGCCAGGGCGACGCAAGTGACCAGCAACTGCGGCCAGGACATGGTGGCCATGGCGCGGACGACATAGCGACTTGCTCTTATGAAACTATGACCAAGATCTTCGATCATGTTCAAAAAGGCATTGAAATTCGGGTTTTTCACAGTGTTCTCCTATCAGGGAGGGGAGTCGATGGGATCACTGTAACAAGCAAGATTCTGGACAGCCACTGGCGTCCGACGAAATGCCCAATTGGCGGGATAAGCGGTTGGACTTGGTGACGAATGGACGGGTTGTTCAGGCCCGTTTTTGCCAGTCACTGGCCAACAAGCCGTAAAAGGCCGTATCGGAGACTTCGCCGCCGACGATCCATCGCTCCCTCAGTACGCCTTCCTGGTGGAAGCCCAGCCGCACAAGGGACTTGGCCGATGGCAGGTTATCGGGGTGGATATCGGCCTCGATACGGTTGAGCTTCATTTCCTTGAAGGCGTAATGGATAAAGGCCGTCAGCGCTTCGGTCAGGTAGCCTTGACCCCAATGTTCACGCGCCAGGGCATAGCCGATTTCGGCGCGCCGGTTTTGCGGGTAAAAATCGCGCAGATTGCATTCGCCGACCATTTCCCCCGTGCTTTTCAGGATAATCCCCATCCGCAGCGCTTCACCACTGCGGTAACCGTCCAGGGTGCGGGCCAGGGACGTTTCTGCCTGCACCAATTCGGTCCATGGCGGCGAACTCCAATAGCGCACTACCTCCGGATCGGAGTACATGCTGAAAATGGCGGGAATGTCCCGGACTCCAAGGAAGCGCAATGTCAGGCGATCCGTGGACAGGGTAAAGGGGGTGAAGGCGGTCATGGTGCCATTCTTAACGGCCAGATGCCGCCAGACTTGATTACTCTGGCCGAATTGGATTCGTCGCGTCGGTGCCGGCGACGGTCAGCCACGGGCGGATGCGGTAGCTTTTGACCAGGCCCTGGGTGAAATACGGGTCGGTGGCGACAAAGTCTTCCACCACTTTGCGCGATTCCGCTTTGAACACCAGCATGGCGCCATCGGCCGGGTCATCAAGCACACCTCCGAGCTGGAACTCGCCGCGGGCATGGGAGTCCCACGCTTGCTTCAGGTGGCCAGGGCGCAGTGGCACGCGCTTGTCCATATAGTCGTCAACATAGTCATAAAACAGTACGAAATGCATGGTTCCTCCTCTGAGACTTATGCCAAGATAGCACAACGACAAAATTCACGTATTCCATGATTTCTTCCCAGTACGTCACACGGGTGAAGCTAAAAAGAGAACAGGTGCCTTCATTCGATGAATACCCTTTCGCGCTTCCCGCAATTCGTTCCCTGAACGATCTCGACTTGCATCCAAAGATGACTTTTGTCGTTGGGGAAAATGGAACGGGCAAGTCCACACTCATTGAAGCCATTGCAGTCGCACTGGGATTCAATGCAGAAGGAGGAAGCCGGAACTTCAATTTCGGAACCAGGCGGTCACATTCAGAATTACATGAATATTTGACCCTGGTGAAGGGATATCGTCAGCCACGCGATGGATTCTTCCTGCGCGCAGAGAGCTTTTTCAACGTGGCGACCGAAATCGAGAATCGTCAAGTCGGAGGGGCCTATGGCGGACGTTCTTTGCATGAGCAGTCGCACGGCGAGTCCTTCCTGACCTTGATGACGACACGTTTCACGGGTCAAGGCCTCTACATACTGGACGAACCCGAGGCTGCCTTGTCGCCGCAGCGACAATTGGCGGTGCTGGCTCGCATCCATGACTTAATACGGCAAGGTTCGCAATTCATTATTGCCACCCATTCGCCAATCCTGATGGCTTATCCTGACGCCCGCATCTACCAGTGCGATGGAAATGGCATCGCTCCGATTGCCTATGAGGATACGGAGCATTATCGCGTCACGAAGGATTTTCTGGCGGATCCACAGCGGATGTTGCGTATTCTCATGGAAGACTAATTGCATTGCTTCGTCACGACAGCAGTTTCATCCATTGAACGGATGTTGCCGCAGGCGGCTACGAGGAATCAATGCCGCGGCGTAGTGGCCGACGATCATTATTCGTCATTGGTGACCAAATAATTGATCAGCGCGAAACAAATGGCGTAGAAAACCATGAGGCGGAGTATCAAGGTCGACATGAACACTCCCGGGCGGAATTGCAATTGAAATCCATCATACTCCAGGCCGCATTCCAAAACAGCCGGGAAAATTCTTGCTATGCTATTGCCTTTCCTTATTGCAGTGGGGTAGCACCAATGGTTTCTTTACAAGAACAATTCCTCAAAGCCGGCCTGGTGGATAAGAACAAGGCAAAACAGGCCCAGCAAGAGAAGAGCAAACAGAAAAAGGTGGAGCGCCGTACCGGCGCACAGGGCGTTGACGAGGCGAAGGAAGCGGCATTGGAAGTCCAGCGCAAGAACGCGGAACGGGCCCGCCAGGCCAATGCCGAGCGCGATGCGGCCGCCACCCAGAAGGCGATCGCCGCGCAAATCGCGCAAATGATCCAGCAGAACAAACAAAGCAAGGGCAATGGCGACATTGCCTACAACTTCACGCATGGCACCAAAATTGAACGCATTTTCGTGTCAGCGGCCGTGCGTGACCACTTGGTCGCTGGCCGCCTTGTCATCGTTGTCCAGGGTGATGAAGTAGAACTGGTGCCGCGCGTGATCGCTGACAAAATCGCCGAGCGTGATGCTGCCAGCGTAGTTCAAGTCAAGAAGTCAACCAATGTGGCGGATGAAGATGACCCTTACGCAGCATTCCAGATCCCTGATGACCTGATGTGGTAAACCTATTTCAACCCAGGAGCGGCAATGGCGTTTGACTATGTGAGCGTGGATGAAGCGATTGGCCGGCCTGGCCTGCGCATGGTGGTGGTGAGCGGCGTGCCCAGCCCATGGGGCGAGGCAGCCAAAGGCATTTTCCATATCAAGGGCATTGATTGGGCTGCTGTGCGGCTGGACTATGAAAGCGAAGCCCTCAAGACCTGGACAGGCCAGCGCAGCGGGCCAATCGCTATGTACGACAATGAAGCGCCGCGCGATGGGTGGGCTGAGATCCTGCTGTTGGCGGAACGGATTGCGCCATCGCCCGCCTTGCTGCCACAAGACGCGGCCGAGCGCGCCCTGGTTTTCGGCCTGTCGCATGAGATCCTCGGTGAGGACAGCCTGGCCTGGGCGCGCCGGCTGCAGTTGATTCATGCTGGCCTTGCCGAAGCAGGCGGCTTCCCGATTCGCGTGGCCAAGTACCTGAGTAAAAAGTACGGCTATTCGCCAGAAAAAGGGGAAGCATCAACCGCACGTGTCGTCGCCTTGCTGTCGATGCTGTCCGCACGCTTGCATGCACAAGGCAAAGCCGGTAGCGACTACCTCGTTGGGACTGCATTGACGGCGGCGGATGTCTACCTGGCCGCTGCAATGGCCATGTTTGGTCCTTTGGCGGAAGACCAATGCGCGATGGACCCTCATGTGCG
>JACXTT010002628.1_pt1 | contig 28316 bp, 15 predicted proteins | sample 9270951 | NCBI WGS metagenome assembly JACXTT01 (sample SAMN15532306, study PRJNA645909) | rock metagenome | isolation source: weathered quartz diorite | place: Puerto Rico | collected 2017-06-21 | reverse complement strand
GGCGGCCTCGGTCTTGCCACCCGCCGTCGGCGCAAGGACCACGGCGTTGCAGCCATCGAGGACGGCGTCGATCGTGAGATCCTGAACCGGCCGAAGCGCGCGCCACCCGAGATCGTGAACGATGGCGTGCTGAAGATGCGGGTGCAGGCGCTCGATCCCTGGCATCGCTAGCCGTCCAGTCGCCGCGGTTTCGACGGCTTCTCGGCCTCAACCGGGGCCGGATCGGTCGATTCCTCGGACTGAGTGTCATCGCCAATGGGCCGGCCGTGCTTCGCCGCGATCTCTTCCGTCGTCAGTTTTCCGTCGTCGAGGTCGAGCTTGTAATGGTCCGCCGGGTCGTATTCGTCGTGAAGATCGACGCGGTCCATCACGTCGACGACCTCGCGCAGGAACAGCCGCGGCGCCAACGCGACCTTCCCGCCGAAACCGGCGGTGACTTGCCTAACGAGCGCGCCCAGGAAACCGTCGTCAACCCGAGCCGACACGCGCTCCGCGTGTTTCGCGGGGTAGATGTCCCTGACGCGCCGCCCGACTGTCAGAAGCCGCTCCTCGGTGAACGGAAGGAGGCGCACCTGGGGCGCGAGCAGGTTGTCGAACCGAGGATCCTCGTCAAACTTCACTTGCACACGCTGGTACAACGGCGCGAGCGCTTTCAGCCCCTTGTATCCCTCGAAGAAATCCCGCGTGCCAGTGACGACCAGGTAGAGCCCCGGCAACTCGTCCTTCGCCAGCGTGTCTGTAAGCTGTCGCAGCGCATTCAGCGACTTCTCGCGCGTCTGCGAGTTCATGCGCTGAATCGTCTCCACCTCGTCCAGCACGACAACCAGCCCCTCGTACCCAGACTGCCGCAAGAGCTGCAGCAACCCGGAGAGGAACGTGAGCGACGCCTGGCCGTCCACCTTACCCTTGACGCCTGCGACGCGAAGGACCGAGCGATCCGTGTGCGGCTGACCCGCGAGCCAAGCCAGCAAGCCCTGCGCGTTCGCGAAGTCGCCCTCGTGGTTGGCGCGGTGATACGCGCGCAGCACCTGCGCGAAAGCGGGGTTGCGGCGTGACAGGTCGGCGAGCTTGTCTTCGAGGCGCTGCTCAGTGGCGTCGGCGAAGCCCGGATCGTCCTCCGAGATCCCCTTGAGGCGGGTGACTTCATCACCGAGTCTGTAGAGCCAGCCTTCGACAATCGCCTGGAACGCGTTGGGCCCATCCGCCGCCGTCTCGAGCCGCTCGATGAGCCGCCGGTAGACGGTCTCGAGGTGGTGCAACGGTGTGTCGTTGATCGATATCTGCACCTCGGCGGTCGCGAACCCTCGCTCCCGCGCCTTCGCGCAAAGGTAGCGCGCCGCAAACGTCTTTCCGGTGCCGTACTCGCCGCGGATCCACTTCGCCGCTCCTTTCCCGGTGCTGACGAAGTCGAGGTCGGTGTTCACGGCGCCGACGAGTGCATCGAGGCCGGTCGCAAAATGCTCCAAACCCAGCGCGGGGACCACCCCGCTCCGGAGGGCGTTGACGATCGCCAGCGACTCGGTCACAGCGGCCATCATCGCTTCTCCTTGCTTTGGTAGCGATACAACGTCTCGCCGTTCGGCAGCCGCTCATCCGTGAAGAGCGCGTGCCCGGCTTGGTGCAGGGTTCGCCGCAATGTGACCATCAGACCGTTGAGCCGTCCGGGGTTCTTGTTCAGGCGCTCAGCCAGCTCACTCGCACGCGCGGAGCCGTTGTCGCGCAACAGCACGAGGATCGACTTCTGGTCGACGCTGAGCTTGCCCAGGATCTCAGCTGGCAGCGGCAACGAGTCGGCCTTGTCCGCCGGAATGAAGAGCGACAGCTGAGCTTTCGGCTTCGGCGCGACCTCGTCGGACGGGATCGGCGTGACGATCGGCGGGGTCACCGGTCGCGCCTCGATGTCGTGGGCGAGCGCACCGCGGCCGTACCACCAGCTTGGCTCATCGGCCTGCAGCCCATTGCGCTCGAGCCAAGCGAGCGGGACGACAGCTTCCTCGAGGCCACACCCGCCGTGGAATCCGACCTGCGGCCCGCCGAGATACGCTCCAGAGCGCCAAGCAAATGCCCGCCTTTCGGCCGGTCCACCGAGCTGCGCCACATCGATCTCGATGAACCCGTCGGGGAGTGCGTCCTGTTTTCCGAGCAACACGTAGCGAGGCGCCTTTCCGTTCCCGGCCCTCAGGCTCTTGTCCACGTAAGGGCTGTGACCATGATCGGCGGTCACGAGGACCCGACGACCACGCTCGATGGCAACACGGAGCGCTGGCTTGAAGGCCGTGATGTCCTCCGGCGCCAGCCGCACCGTCGCCCCGGTGTTTGCCGAACCGATCTGGTCGTCTACGGCGTTAAACACCGTCGCCACGACGCCGATCGAATCGTCGGCGAGGGCGGAGAGCAAGGCCTGTCCGCCGTCCGCAAGATCGCCCTTGAGAAACAGCTTGCGGGTGCGCCCTCCGAGGGCGGCGTTCTGATTGAAGCGAGCCTTGTCGGTTTTCGCCTCCTCCTGGTCGCGGAACACGGTCTCGGCGACGAGCGGATCATTCGGCAGCTCACCCAGAAATATGGCCCCGCGCGCGTGGCTCGTAATCGTCGGCAACGGCGAGAGGGCGGGAATGCCAGCCACTCTTCCTTCCTGGTCGGGTGTCATGCCCAGCGGGAAGGAATTGTCCTGGGATAGCCCGTACAGCAGCTCGAGGAATACCGGGTAGCTGCAACCATCCAGCACCACCAGGAACAGCCGTGCGTCCGGGTTCTCCTGCCACACGGGGGCGGCAGTACGCTTCCACAGCCGATGCAAAGGCGTGACCCCTTCTCGGTGCAGCGCCGACTCGTAGCCGCCCGCGAGCGTCTCGGCAAAGTGGCGATTCTCGCGGTCGCGCCGCTCTCGGCATGCGGCGAGCACCTTATTCGCCTCGGCGTGGTAGTGGACGCTGCTCGCGAGCGCACGCCGCAGCTGCAACATCGCCAGATCGGCGAACGCCCCTCCTCGCTGGTACTCGCGAACCTGATCGAGCACATCCGCTTTGGGTGACCAAGGCTCGTCGAGGTAGCGCGAAATGCGCCCCATGGCTTCGAGCACGGCGAGGTCGGCGCGGTGCGTGCGTGCGGCGCGGTGCGCAGCAAGCCACGCGATGTCGGCCGAGCTGATGGCCCTACCTGCTGACGCATCGTGGACAAGCGCGTGGCAACGATTGGAGAAAGCCAGCGGCAGCACGCGACTGGTTTCCACCAGCGCCGGCGTCAAGTGCTCGCGCCCCACGCGATCCGCCGCGGTCAACAGCGGCCCCGCGGAATCGCCGAGCAGACTCAGCGTCTCGTCCGCGAGCGGCGCGATGGCGCGGCGAACGATACGGTGGTCCATTTCAATTGGCGGCTCCGCAGCTGCCTTCCAGAGTGGTCCCCATGCGGCCTTCGAAACCTCGGTGGCCTCAACGGTGAGCACAGCGCCATGCACCACCAGGTCGCGCAGCCGCTGTTCGGGCTCAGCCAGCGCCCACGCCATGAGTCGCCCTTCGTCGCCGTGCATCGCGGGCAGGGCGTCGCGTACGAGATGGCTGATGGTCGGCGACCACTGAGGTGGTTGCTGGACCCACTGCGCGAGCAATTGCGCAGGACTTCGCGTTCGGACTTGCTCACCAACGCTGACGTCGACCAGGAGCTCCGTGAGGAGCTTGCGGTCGACGACGGTTGGCAACGTGCGGTGGCTCATCGCCAGGGCGAGCTTGTCCACGTGCTCCAACGCCAGCTCTTGCATGTAAGGCGCGTCGGCGCCGACGACACGCACGCCGAGCACCACTTCCAAGACGTCATTCACCGAGAGCGCGTGGACGCGTTGGTTGCATGCCCGCCGCAACAGATCCGGCGCCTTCTGGATGCGGTGAGCCAGCTCCTCCGACATGACAGCAATGAGCGGTGCGCCCTTCGCTTTCCACAGCAGGTGGCGAAGACCCAGCTCCGTCGCTACGCGATGGACACCGTACGGTCCCTTGGGCGTCGCAAGCTGCTCAGGAAGCGCGCCGAGACCCTCGCCATCGATCACCAGCAGGTACCCAGTTTCGCTGGCCCCGCCAGCCTGATCCAGGAGGCGTCGCAGGAGGAGCTGCGCAGCGCTCACTCATCCTCCTCGCGCACGACCACAACTCGGATGGTCTTGTTCCCCTGCTTCGACAGCTCCTTGCGAACATTTGCCAAGAAGCCGGATACCGCATCCGGATCGCCGGCGTTGATGGTCGCCTTGACGAGAATCTTTTGCGGCGCCATCGGCGGCGGTGGCGTGGGGCCGATGCCGCCGAGGTGCGGAGGCGGCGGTGGCGACAGCGGCGGTTGGGGCTGTTCGATGAGTTTCTTGATCAGGCCCTGAGCCTTGTCGTTCCAGCTCCGGATCCAGCCCTCGGTGATGGGCTGCTCGGCCTGTGCGGCGGAGAGGCGATCGTCGAGTGCGCCCAGATGAGCTCGCACGTCGCCACCGATCGCAGCGTGCTCCGCGCCGGTCAGGAGATTGCTTCGCGCGTGCTCGTTCAGCTCCGACAGAGCGTCGCGGATCGTGCCCGCCTGGTGCGCGATCGAGCGCAATGGATCGGAAGGGTCGTCCGGCCACCCGGCCAGCAGTTCCGCAAGAACCTTATGGCTGTCAGTGGTGGTCTGGGCAAGCGGGCCCAGCCTGCTGTTTGCGTTGGCCACCTCTGCGAGCCGAGGTCCCTCCTTCACGCCCAGGTTCACGAGCTTCGTGTGAAGCGCCACGAGAATGGTCCGTCTGCTCTGACCGTGCGTGCGGAGGGCTGCAGCGAACCGGTCCTGTCCTTGAAGTGAACGGTGGGCCGTCGGGCGCGGCTCCTCGAACAACTGGTTGCCGAGGTCGCGCAGGCGATGCCACTCCGGCGCGGTCACCAGCTTTCCGCGCTGAAGCCGAATCCTGGTGGCGGCCGGCATGCCGATCCGCACCTCGATCGCCTCGCCGTCGACCTCTTGGAGCGCACGGTGATCCCGCTGGCAGAGGAAGCACAGGAACAAATCGACGACGAGCGGCTGAAAGCCATACGTCTCGCGAAGGTGGTCCGCGATCGGCGTCCACGAAACCGAGTCGTGATCGGCCCGCTGCAGGACGTCCTTGATGTAGCGCGAGTCGATTCGAAGCGACGCCTTGGTTTGCCCGAGGTTCACCAGCTCCAGGGGTTGGCCGATTGTCTTGAGAATCTTGCCGGTTTCGTCGTCATAGCCCACCGACACGCTCGTCTCGCCGGCTTGGACCATCCATTCGAGCAATTTCTCCAAGTCCTGTTTCTTGGGCTCGGCAAAAAACGTGGGGTGCTGCGGGTAGCGGCGATCCATGAGCAGCGCCGCGATGTGCTCGAGGTTCTCGGCCAGGGTCTCGCGCGGGCGGCTCGAGTCGACGTCCGAGATCAGCGCAAAGAACTCACCGTGCCGGACGTAGACCTCCTTGAGCAGGTCTTCGAGCTGGCCCTCGAGCGTCTTCTGACGGATCCCCGCTTGGTCGAGCACCTTGCTTTTGTCCTGCGGCCCGAGCGTCTCGAGCAGGTCTTCCTGCCCGGCCTCGGAGAGCAGGTAGCGCACCGCCGCGAGCTCGGTGAGCACGCCAAGCTCAGTCGGGCTCATATGACGCGGCAGCCAACAGACCGTATGCAAGAGGCCTTGCTTCTTGCGGACGTTGGTCGCGCGCAGCCGGTCTTCGTCGACCGTGTGCCCGGGCTCGTCCCACGGGTAGTCGATCAACATCTTGAACGCGCCGTCCGGCGGCGCGAAGTCGTCGTATGACATCTCGCGCACGTTCCCGAGCTTGATGCGCCCACGCCGCTTGGTGCGCCGCCACGTGAGATCACAGTCCCCCTCGTTGGGGCCGCCGTCCTCAAAGCCCTTGGTGCCGGCGACGCCGAGCGCCGCGCGCAAGGCGAGCCAGAACACCTTGAAGCGCTGGGCGGGGTTATCGACCTTCGAGCGCGCGCGCCCGAGGATCTCGCCCAGGCTGACGCGCCCGAGCACGTAGCGGACCAGCGCGGTCTTGCCTTGCCCGGCCACCTGCAGGTCGGGCACGCGCTGCGAGAGCGTGAGAAGGTCCGTCTCGGCCACGCGTACCTGGCCACGGAAGGTCTCGCCTTCGACATCGACCGCGTTGAGCTGCACAAGCCGTTCGATGGTGAGCCCGGCCAGCTTCAAGCGCGGCGACACCTCGGCGAGCAGCACCGTCTTCACGAGCTGGTCGAGAGCGCGGCGGCGCTCGTCTGGGAACTCGTCGCCGCCCCCATCGGCCGCCGGCTTCGCCATTTGGGCCATCGCCGGTGCCAGGCGCGAGTAGTACTGGTGGTGGACGTCCTGCATCAGCTCCACCTTCTTGCTCGCCTCGACGCCCGCCTCGGGGAAGATGGCAGAGAAGGCCGAGCCCACCGGCAGAAACTCCCCGAGCGGCAGCTTGGGATAGTGAACGACCAGCAGCTCGTACAGCAGCCGCAGTGCCGAGCGCTCCCGCTGCATGAGCGAAGTGACGTCGACCAGCATCTCGATGAGCGCCGGGTGGAACGGATAGACGTCGCGCAGATAGTCGAGGTCGCCGCCCGCCAGGAGCGCCGGCAACACCTTGCTGTGCTTCTCCGACAGCGAGTTGACCGCGGCCTTCACCTCGTCGGCTTTCTTCGTTCGGAGCACGCGACCGCGCACGATGTGGCGCAGCTCGACGTCTTGGAGCTTGGTGATCTCGAAGCGTTTGGCGTGATGGTCGAGATGCTCGTGGATCTTCGACTCGTCGACGAGGTCTGGGAAGAACTCCTGGAGGTTTCGCTGCCGCGCGACAAACACGAAGATCGGCGCGGGGCGCTGCCCAGTGTTGTGATCGACGATGACGTTGAGGTTGTTGATCTCGGCGACGAATTCTTGGCCGCTCTTCTCAGCCAGCCAGAGTAGGAATTCGTCGATCATCAGCACGATGCCACCAAAGCCTTGGGCCTTGGCGTGCTCGGCCATGCGCTTGAGGCCCTCGCTCCAACGCGGGTCGATGCCGGCGTCCGAGGCGTCGCGACTCTTGTACTTGAGCCACGCCCGCGCGAAGCGCTCCTTGGCCTGGATCGAGCCCGCTGCGAGCGCTTCGAAGTCTTCGCGCCCGCCGACGATGCCGTCGGTCTCGAGGCGCTTCCAGACGACGTCGCCGTAGACGCTCGCCTCGCGACGAACTTCTTCGAAGATGGCGTCGACATTGAGGAACTCGAACAGCGGCTTGCCGCGCCGTTTGAGCGCTGCGTTGACGCCCTCGTAGACGGCGCGGTCGAACCCGGTGCTCTTGCCGCGCACAGAAAGCATGTGGATGCGCACGACGAGGAGCCCGGCGTTGGTCAGCCAGGCCTCGTGGTCTGCTGCCTCGGCTCCCTTGCTCGCCTTCGCGTCGCGATGGGCGGTGAGCAGCGGGCGGAACTTCTTCCACGCGGGCGGTGCGCCCTCGACCAGCAGCGAGAGCATCGTCATGAAGTGCGACTTGCCGCTCCCGAAGCTGCCGTGGATGAAGCGGCCGTACTCCTCTCCGCGATCGAAAACCTGCTTCATGTCGTCGAAGATGCGGGGCAGCTCCTTCTCGACGGCAGGCGTGACGACATAGTCGCGCGCGAGCTGCTCGACCTCCTCGGAGTTGGGGTCCAGCTCGCGTAGCTTGACGACGAAGCCCATCGCCCGAATGTCTTCGGGGCGCGGAAGCTCAAAAGCTTCGGTGATGCTGGTCATGGTTGCGGGCCCGTCGTCATAGGTCATGCCTCAGGAATCGCTCCTTTGCCGGCAGCCCGGAGAGCTGAAGGCGGAGCCACGGTGCGTCTTGCTCGACGAACTTCTCGGGAGGCGTGGTCGTGGTCGTGACGATGTACTGAAACGCCGGCTCTCCCTTGAAACACTTCTCGAGTTCCTGCGCGAGCAGGAAGATCCGCTCGTAGACGTCCGGCGCCATGTCCGCCTCGCGGGGGCCGTCGTGGACCAAGAAGCGCGGGAACGCGCCATGCCCCTCGATGCTCGCGAGGACTGCGGCCAGGTCGAAGGCCAGCACCTTCAACGTGGCGATGAACGCGCTGTCGCGTTCTCCGTGCTCTTCGACTGTCAGGGACAACGAGCGACCCGACGCGTCGATGCGTCCGAGGACCTGATCGCCGATGAGCGCTCGCACGACGTAGTCGAACCGGGCCGAGAACCGGTTGATGGCCGTCCGTTGGGCCTCGCGGATCTTGTCCTGCTGCACGTACGAAGCCTCGATGTCCTTGCCGAGCTGCTTGATCGACTCGGCCTTCGACGCCGCGTCCTTGGCTGCGCCTTCGGCGGCCTCGATGAGCTCTGCAATCCGATCGAGCCTCGACGCCTCGTCCTGAAGCTTCGAGTTCGCGTCTGCGTGCGCGGTGTTTGCCGAGAGAAGCTTGCTGCGCGCGGTCTTCGTCGCGCGCTCGGCAACCCCGATCTCGCCTTCGATGCGGCGAATCTCCTGCTGAAGCGCCATGACCACCTGACGCTCCGTGCCCAATTCTTCAGACGCAGCCTGCTCGCTCCGTTTCGCAGCCACCTCGCTCCGCTTCGCGGCCAGGTCGATGGGGCGGTTCACGATGAGGGGGCAGTTGTTCTCGCGGGCTATCCGGAGCGGCACGTTGCAGAAGTCTCGCGGCGGCGGGAGCGCGGCGAGCAGCCCAGACTGCTGTGTGCCCGCCAGTTCGCTCACCACGCCCTGCACGGCGTCGAGTCGCTCCTTGATGCCGTTGAGCTTCTCCTTGAGCGCCCCCTCATGGGCGGCGGCGGCCTCGACGGCCGTCTGAAGCTCCTGCCGCCAGTCAGCGGCTTCCAGCGCCTCCATCCGCTTCTTCAGCTCTTCGCGGCGCGCCTCGAGCTCGGCGCGCGCCTCCGACCCGAAGAGCGGCGTTGACGTGAGCGGCAGCTCCTTCCCCAGCGCCTTGATGAGCCGTTGACGGTCCGTCTCCGCTTGATGCCGAAGCAGGGGCGCAGTGCGCGTGGCTTCTTCCTTGTCGGAGACGAGCTGCGCGTTCTTCTGCAGTTCATCGCGCTCGCCTTCGGAGATTAGACCGAGCACCGTACGAACGAGGAACTGCCGCTCCTCGACGTTGAGCGCGGGGGCTTCGGAGCCGCTCCCGCTGTCGCGCCACTCGAGAAAGTTGGCGAAGCGGCAGTCCTGGTCGCGAATGATCCACGGCAGCACGTGTGACCAGCCGACGGGCTTTTCCTTGTCCGTCGAAGGAAACTTCTTCGACGTCATCAATTCCGTCGTCTCCCTGGCGAGCGCATCGACGAACTCCTGATAGTCGACGCGCTCGGCGTTCGGGTCGGTCACGTCGTCGATGGACCGGTCACGAAGGCAGAAGGGGCTGCGCCCAATCCCGAGCGGTCGCGCGACCACCCAGGGCACGTCATTGACGACCACGTCCGCGACCACCCACGCGTTCGGCAGCTTCAAACGGATGCGCCGTTTGACCGCGTCCGGCGCGAAGCCCCCATCACCGAGCACGTGTCGAAGGAGCCGGCAGAAGGTGCTCTTGCCCGCCGTGTGCCCAGCGACGCCGTCTCGGAAGAGCGCGTTGTCGGCGCCGGCCGAGTGAGGCTCCGCCCACACGATGTTCAGGCCACGTCGAAGCTCGACGTCACGGACGATGAACGCTTCGCCCGCCGTGAGTTCGTTGAGGATGCGCAGGCGACGAACCCAGAACGCAGGAGCGCTTCGCTCCGCGCTCGGGCGAAGCTGCTGCGGCGGGTCAACGCCTGGAAGGCGCATCTGCCCAGCGGTCATGCAGCGACCTCCAGGAGCTTGCGGTCGGCACCCGTGAGCGCCTTGTCGATGGCGCTGAGCTTCTCCTCGGGCTGCGCGCGCAGGACCTTCAGGGCCAGGTTCGCTTCGAAGAGGAACCAAGGATCGATCTGCGCCTCGGCCGGGGTGAGCGGGCTCGTGCTCACCGTCGCGCGCCCCTCGCTGTTCGTCCCCGGCGCGACGCCGTTCCGTCCGGCCAGGTCGCTCAGGGTAGACGCGAGCAGGCCTGCCTTCACCGACCGCGAGCCCACGGTGGAGATCCAGTGCGCGACCTCGCGCTTGAGCGATGCGGGCGCGAGCTTCTTCAGCAAGGCCGGGCGCGCGCGCAGCGCGAAGGCGCGGGCGAGGTCCATGCGGGTGGCGGTGCCGCCCGAGGCGTGGAGCAGCGCCCAGACGAGAATGGCAGCGTGCTCGCCCTCAGAGACGTTGGGGATGACCGAGGGAAGATCGTCGAACGACTCGTCTTCCTCGACCTCCGTCGTCGCGGCCTTGCGCGCCCCGGCGGCGCGCGCGCTGGGCGGCGGGAAGCGCTTCTTCCACTCTTCGATGAGCGCGCTGCTCGGTCCCTCGGGGCCGACGAGCGCTTGCAGCTCCGCCTTCAGCCTGGTGGCGGCCGCCGCGTCCTCGCGTGCCACGTCGGGCAAGAGACGCCACGCGCTGTCGAGCAGTCCGACGCGGTCGCCGAGCGGGACCGACGCGTCTTCGAGCTCCTCGTCGATCGCGAGGATGGCCTTCACGCGCTGCTGCGGGGTCCAGCCCGCCCAGCCGCAAAGTGTCTCGACACCCGACCGACCGGGAACCTCGGTGAACGCTATGAAGCGCTCTTTCGGGGCGTCGAGCTTGCCCCGTAGGCGCCAGTACTCGGGCTTGAGGAAATCGCCAGAGCCGTAGGCGGGCGGCACTTCGGGCGTGACCGTCTCGCCCGCGTCCTCGCGTCGCTGGTCGGCCCAGACGCGCTCCCAGACCTCGCGCTTCACGAGGCCCGTGGGCTTGTAGACGTGGAAGCGATGGCTCGGGACGGCGTCGCCATGGAGCGCGCTCATCACGAGCTGCGAGAGGCTGAAGTCCTTGCGGCCGGTGAGCACCTCGCTCACAGCGAGGACGCGCGCGTCGTCCTGCAGGTTCGCCACGAGGTGCTCGAGCGAGAACGCCTGCTTGCGCGCCTTGGCGGCCTGCTCGACGCAATCGGCGAGCCACTCGGTCATCGCCAGGCGCTCTTTCTCGGCGTAGTCGGGCTTGTACCAGCGGCGCTTGAAGTTGGCGGTCTCGATGAGGGCGAGGGCGGGTGTCGCGGCGGTACGCGCGCGGCGGGCTTCTACGCGTTCTCTCAGCGCGGACGACGCCTCCCTCGGTAGTGCGGGGAGCGGCTCCCAGCAATGCCGCTCCCACCAAACGGACGGCTGCTCGTCGGGCTCTTCCCCGCGTGCAAGAGCCGCGCGGTTCGCGGCGTCCTTCTCGGCGAAGGTGAGATTCCACGGCAACCACGTCGGCGGACATGGTTCGACCTCGTTGGGCGCGACGACGTCGGTTGCGGTGTCAAGGCCGTAGAGGGAGTAGCAGAGCCAGTCGAGCTCCTCTTGGAGCGCGATCATCGTGGTCAGGTCGGCGAAGTCGGAGACTTGGAGTTCGTCGAGCGCCTTGCGAAGCTCCGGCCCGGTCGTCCACGAGCCGCCATCGATCACGCTGCGAGCGGATCGAGCCGATCGCCTACTGGCGAGACCATCGAGCCTCGATGCGTATGGGACCGTTTTCGAGCGCGCATCGACGACAGGGCACAGCTTCATCTTCGTCGAGTCGTGCTGGAAGAACTGCTCCCACAGCGCGCTCTTCATGCCCTCATTGATTCCCTGGCTGCCCTTGTTCTGGAACACATGCTTCATCCAGAAGCTAGTGATCGATGAGTTCAGTATGCCGAGCAACGCGAGGTGGTCGGCTTCGCTCGAACCAACCGGCAGCTTGATGACGGGCGCCGAGTGCTTGAAGAGAGTTCCCCCCCGATCGAGCGCGAAGTGGTTGTGCGTTGCCACCTCTGCGTAAAGAATCGACAGCGGCGTTTCATACGGTTCGCTCATCGGGCGGTGCCATTCGAACCAGCTCCGCCCAGCCTGGCGGTAGTTCGTGGTACCGAAGGCGATGCGCGCGCTCAGCAGGGTGCGGAACGGCCACATCGCGACGAGCGTCGGGCCTGATGGCGTCAGCAGCCTGAGGCGCTCGGCGTAAGGGAAGAAGGCACCTTCGTCACTCAACGAAGACCAGTCTCGAATGTGCTCGCCGAGTACGAGGGGGCGCGCGAAGCGACCATCCACCCCGAGCCGTCGCCAGTCCTTCAGCGGACGAACGAACAGTTCATCAGCACTCGAGCGGCCCCCACCGCCCACGGATGCGAGTTCAGACAGCTTGGTGGGGGCCACGGTCCCGAGTTGAGTGAGCACTTCGGCCGCGCCACCCCCAGCGAGACTCCAGGGGTGTCTTGCGAAGGTGGCCCGCGGCAATTCCGCGACGCTCACGTATTCGTTCTCGCCTAGACTGTTCCAGCCCGCAGCGATGTTCGCCCATACCTTTCCCTTCGCAGGATCGTCGGGAATACCGCCTTCACCACGCTTTCCCATCACTGCGTGAACGACCTCGCGTTCCGGCCTCCGATTCCGACCGAAAAGCAACACAGTCGGCGTTCCGTGGTGCGGAATGTACGCCTGCGAGGTGTCGACGACGAGGGTGAGGTCGAGGGTCGGCAGCACGGATTCGATGAGCGGCTTGCCGAATTCGCGTTTCATGAAGTTGTTGCTCGTGATGAGACCAACGAAGCCGCCTTTCTCCGCGAGCTGGAAGCAGCGCTCGGTAAACGGAGCGCCCAGCGAGTACATCCCGGTCGCCGAGACGTACCGCTGCTTCTTCCCAACCTTCTCTCGGTGGTACTCCTTTCGCGCGCCGTCCTTCTCCATGATGTAGGGCGGGTTGGCGACGACCGCGTGGAACTTTCGCTCGAAGATCTTTCTCAGCGCGACGCGCACGTCCGAACGCGTCAGCGTCGCGCGCGGCTTCTCCTCGACGTTTGTGAACAAGTCGAACTGCGTCGAGGGCTTCTGCTCCTCATGCTCGACTTGCTCGAGCCCGTCGGCCCAGTACACGTGCGGGTGGAAGCGCGCGGCGTCGGCGAGCTTGGTCACGCCCGCCAGCTCTGAGGCCGTCATGATGAGGCGCGTGCGGGCGAGCGCGCAGGCGTAGTCGTTGAGATCGATGCCGACGACGCGATCGAGCGCGTGCGCGACGACCTTCTCCCTCGACCAATCCTGGTGTTTCTCGGCGGTCGCTGCGACGAGGCGCTTCAAGCCGTCGATGAGGAAGTGGCCCGAGCCGCACGCGGGATCGAGCAAGCGCACGTCCTCGGCGCCGAACTCCTCGATGGCCGGCGTCAGCGTGCGATCGAGGATGAAGGCGCGCACGAAGTCGGGCGTCTGGCAGAGCGCGAAGCGATCCTTCACGACGGGATCGAGCTCCTGGTACAAGTCGCCCATCAACTCGCCCTCGAACTTCTCCTGGGCGAAGCTCCACACCGCACCCGTGTCGGCGTCGCGGTGCCGCCAGAAGGCAATGAGCGCGCGCGATAAATCGTCCGAGGGGACCGCCACCTCTGCCGGCTGCGGGCTGAACAACTCGGGCAACCCGCCGTGGGTGCTGGCGAGATCCCTGTACACCCAGCGCAAGAAGGCGGTCTCGCCGAGGTTCGGCGCGAGCTTTTCGAAGAGCTGCTGCGCCTCCGGATCGAGAAGACGCCCCGGTGCGAGGAGCCCGCGGTCTTCGAGCACGCGCACGTAGACGCTCTTGAGCACCCAGAGCACCGCCGCGCGGCGCGAGAGGAGATCCGTCCAGACCTCGAAGTCCTCGGCGACGCGTTCGTCCTTGTGAAGCTGCTCGGCGGCCACGCGCGCAGCACCTGGCGCACGCATCTTGGCGCGCAGGTCGGCGGCGATCTTCGCCACGTGGTCGCGCAGGGCCGCAGTAAGTCTGGCTCGTGACTTTTGTTCCATCGCGCTCAGCCCGGAAGCGGGTGCAGAAGAGGCAGCGTCGCGCCTTCGAGGTGCCACATCGCGGCGTCCTCGTTGAAGCGGGGCTGTCGGTTGTGGATGACCCCGGGCACGACAAGAACCCAGAAACCTCGGTCCCCAGAGAGGGTCTCGTCGTAAAGACGTCGCGGAAGGTCGAGGGCCTCGCATAGACCGAAGAGCGCGGTGTCGCCTAAGACCACGACGTTGCCTGCCTTGCCGTGCTCGTCGAGCAAGCGGAAGAGCGTGGATTCGGCTGCCTCGGAGAGGGCGTCGCGCTGCGCGACGAAGCGCTCGGCCCGCTCGAGCGAGGCCATCTCGGTGCGATGATCGGAGAAAAAGGCGTCCTCAAACGAAAGCCACCCACCGCCGAGGGAAAGAGCGACCGAGCGCCCGATCTCGGGATGGCGCTCGGGTGGCGTCACCAACATGCGGAACCCTCGTGAGGTCGCTGCGTCTTTCAGCATGTCGCGCACGACCTCTTCCGGCGTGCGCTCGGCGCCGTGCGCGAGCGGCACCTCATCCGGCGAAAGCGCGGGCGCGGCGACGATGGACCCGGTTCGACCGGGTAGGACGAATTGTCCTTGAACGCGGCAGTCGAGCTCGTGAAGAATTTCGAGCAGGTGATCAGCGTCGGGATACGGCGTCTCTGCGCTGAAGATCTTGCGGACCCGAAGTTGGAGCTCGTCGAGAGGAACGGGACGACGATCGCGCGCCTGATCGAGAACGAACCCGATGGTCTGTTTCGGATCGAGCGGGCCGATGAACATGTGCCCGGTCTCTGCGATCTGAACGTCACCACAGAGCCTCACCCCGAGCGCCAATGGATCGCCGTCGAAGTGCGGGAGGAGACCCGACAGCGTGCGCCGCGCCGTGTCGGGCTCGATCGGCGGCCATTGCCCCGCCAAGCGAACGACCTCGGCTGCAAAAGCCCGCAGCGTGTCGCGATCGAACAGTGAGCCGGCGACGAGCTCTTGGTCGATACCGTCGGCATCGACGAGCTGGGCACGCCCGGACGACATCCGGACCACCAGCCGCACCATGCCGGCGCCTGTGACAACGCCGGCCGGCCACTCTTCTTCGATGCGGTGGCCGATCTCGTCGACCCGGGCGATGCCACCAAATCCGTCGAGCAGCATGTCGACGGCAGCGCTCACATCCGCGAGGCTCGACATGTCGATGCGCTCGAGCCCCTTCGACATGTCGGTGCTCACCTGCGGCTGCCACTTGCCGAGATCATCGGCTATCTCGGTCTGCGTCTCCGGCTCGCCAGTGAGCCCGACGGATCGTTCGACAGCGATGCGCTGGTCGTCGGTCAGCGGGCGCGACGCCAATTCCCACAGTCGATCCATCGAGTGTGGGCCTTCGGCCGCGCCCGGACTGTGAGAGCGAAACTGGTGGAGCGCATCGACGACCTCTGCGAGCTTCTTCTTGCCGATCCCCGGGATCTCGAGCAACGCCGAGCGCGTAAGCGATGCCACCGAACCCACCGTTGGAAGGCTGGCCTGTCCCAACGCCGAGCGAAGCGCGTCACTCAGCGGGAGCTTCGAGACTGGCTCTGGTGAGTCGGCAAGATCCGGGAGCAGCGCCGGCTCCAGGTTTGAAGGAATTGCGTTGGTTGCGACGATGCCGCGGCCGCGCAGTACGTCTTGGAAGCTGATGATGTCGTTGGCGGTCTTGGTTCCGAGCGCATGCAGCGCCCGTACTTGCGCGGCGGACAGGGCGAGCAGCTCCCCCACGCTGTGCACCTGGGACCGTGCGAGCGCGTTCAGCGCTCGGCGCGAAAGGCCGGTGAGCCTGAGCGGCGTGGTGGCGTCGAGCTGTGCCGCAGGCGGCAGGGACGTCGGCTGCGGCTCATCCTCCCCCAGCGCGACGAGCAGCGCATCGCGCATCGCTCGCGCAGAAGGGAAGCGCTGCTCGAGCACGGGATTCAATGCCTTGCGGAAGAACTCGGCGAGACCGGAAGGCTCGATGTCATCTTCGCGGACGAGCGGGGCTTGCCCCGGTTCGGGCACGCGCCCTTCGAAGGCATGCCGTCCGGCGTAGAGCTCGAACAAGCACAGCGCCACGGCGAAGCGATCGGTAGCGTGAGTCCAGCTCGCGCTCGCCGGGTCGCGGTAGAGCGCGGTCCCACCGTAAGCGGCATTCTCTGCCATTTTTGCGAGGCTGAAATCGATGATGATGAGCTGGCCATCGCTGACGAGTAGGTTTTCGGGCTTGAGATCCTTGTGGGTCACGCCCTTGTGCTCGAGGTAGTCGAGGCCGGCGAGGAGATCCTCGGCGAGGCGGCGTTGGGCGGTGCGTTCGGGAGCGGGGTGCCGAGTCAGCCATTGCCGGAGTGTCTCGCCGCCGACGCGCTCCATCACCAGCGTAAGACGCCCTTCGACCATCTTCGTCAGATCGATGACCTCGACGATATTCGGGTGGTGGTCACGATTCAGCTCGCTGAGGGCGCGAAACTCATCGAGCAGCGCGCCCTCGGCGCTGTCCTCGCTGCGAGCGATCTTCAGCGCGCGCGTCTTGCCGCTCACAAGGTGACGGGCGGCGTAGACGACTGCCATGCCGCCCTGGCCAAGCCTCGAAACAATTTCGTAGTCGGCCCCAACGCGGGTGCCCGGCTGGAGGTCGTCGGCATCGAGCGGGGCGCGCGTCACGCTTGCGATCGGCACTTGTGTCTTCGGCGAGGGATCCCGCCCGACACGAACGGCTTCGATGGCCTCGGCGAGCGCCCCATAGCGGTCGGTCGCTCGCAACGCCACCATGCGCTCGACGGCTTCGTCCAGGCTCAGCGGAATGCGGGGCGCGACGTCGCGGACGCGGCGCATGAGCCGGCGCGCGGCCATGTACTGACGCGTGCTCTCGAAGAGGGGCTTCCCGGTGAGCATAAGCGCGAGGATGGCGCCGAGGCTGTATTGATCGGAGGCTGGCTCGGCACTGCTGAACGAGGCGACGACCTCGGGCGCCGCGTAGATGAGCCGATCGTCGGTGATCGTGGTGAGCGACAGCGTCGTGTCCGCTGTTAGTTGCTTGGCGAGATCTAGGCCCGTCACGCGGATGTGCCGTGGCTCCTGCTTGTCCTCCACCAAGATGACGGCTGGTCGCAGCAGACGATGCACGACGCCCTGCTCGTGGGTGCCGTCGAGCGTCTTGGCGATTCGCATCCACAGATCCGTGCGCGCGCGCAGATCGGCCTTCTCTTTGCCATGTGCATCGGGGCCGAACTTCGCGATCCACGTTGTCAGGGTGATCCCCTCGAAGTGCTCAAGCGGAAGAACGATGCCGGCTTCGTCGGCGAACGGCGGATCGGCGGCGAGAATGCCCTCGGTTCGGCCCAATCGACCGAGCACCGTCGCCTCCCAGCGCGCGCGCTCCTCGATGCGCTGGCGTTGCGCGTCCGTGGCGAGCGGCGGAATGTTGTAGATGCGCAGGACGCGCTTCGCCGACGACAGCGTGTTGCGACCGAGCAGCTCGGTGTAGCTATCGTGGTGATCGAGTCGCCCTTCGATTTCATACTCGCGGACCTTGCGGACGGGCTTCGGGCCAGACTGAACGCCGGTGAGCAGGCGCAACACGTCCTTTTCGGCGTCCGACGTGGGCTGGAGGGCTCGCCGGTTGCTCAGCCGTTCGATGAGGCCGACGTCTTGAAGCGCGGCCAAGATCGATTTGCGGGTGTGGATGCGGTCCTTGCTCGCCGGCCCGCGGACGCCGACATCGGTCGTCTGCGAAAGAAAGATCAGCCCTTCGACCCAGAGCTGCCCCGCGCGGTAGCTCTCGCGCTTGAGCTGCGACTTGAGCACCTGCGCGGTGAGGCGGTTGAGCTTGAGTGGGCTCGGGATCGGATGCGGGATGTACCAGTCGTGGTCGGTGCCCTCGATACGGCCGCGGAACGCCTTCATCTCGACGACGAACAGCGCGTGGGGTGCGACGACTACCGCGTCGAGCTCGAAGATGCCGCCATTGCGATCGACGAGCCAAGCGTTGCCGTAGACGGTGTAGTCGGACGGCAGCCCGTCGACGAGAAAGCGGAGCGCCTGCTTCTCAGCGTCATGGGCAGCGTCGCCGATGGAAATGAACTTCGCCGGCATCGCTCACACCAACAGGATTTTCGCGGAGGGGAACCAGATCGCGAGCTGCTCTTCGATCCGGAAGAGGCCGCCCTTGTCGGGATGGAGGCCCACCACGAAGTCGAAGCTCCGCTGGCGGAGCGGGTGCTCCGATTTTCGCAGATCGTCGATCTCCACGGGAGCAACGAAGGCGGAGTTCGGCGCACCGAGATCGAGGGCGATGACGCCGGCGAGCGTCAGCTCCTGCCACGTGCTGCACGCGATCGTGAAGTTGTCCTGGAGGGTCACGTCACGCTGTGTCGAGACAAGGTGATGGGCGAGCTGCCCACCGGTACCGGGAAGCTCGAGCACACGCTGGTGCGGCTTCACGACGTGGAGGTCGGAGCGCGCCATTCGTGACGGAAGGCCAAGAAGACGAGCCTGCTGCTCGATGTAACCGGGACCCTCCGTCTTGAGGTCGAGCTTCGGCAGCGCGTCTAGCCAGCGCTGGGCGATCGTATCCGGCAGCATCTCGAGCCGCAGGGATCCACCAAGCGCGCCTGGATCGAACGGAACCGGGTGGAGGACCGCAGCGTCCTCGAAGAGGAGTGCCACGAGGTCGGTCGGCGTGAGCCGGCCGCGAAAGCGCGACCACGTGCCGAGCTGTGGCTCCGTCAGGCGCTGCAGCCGCCTGCCGGCGACCTCGTCGCGTGCGAGCGCGTGCAGCAGCGCCGCGGCCCACGCGCCGGTCGGCGCCCGAAGCGGATCGAGATCACCGATTTCCAGCGCCGACATTCGCAATCCCCCGGGCGTGCTCATACCCTGCCGTACCCGAGGTCCGGGCGCGGTAGCGAACGCCGGCCAACCGGCCGTGTCGGTGCCGGCGGCCCGTCAGACGTCGTGTGGACACAGCGCCGGGATTTATCACGATTTCGGCCAAGTAGGTCCATGGACCTAAGCCATTCGCAAATGGCTGAGCCGTCGTCTCCCAACTCGCGCTCGCTGCTCACGGGGCTCCAGGTCATCGGCCCGATTAGGACCAGAAGATGCCCGAAGCGTTCGGTGTCGCCTTCCGGGGCGGGACCTCGAGCTGCTCCGCGGCCTCCGCGCGTTTGAAATATCGCTCCTCACGCAAATCTGTGGGCGGGCCACCGGGGCTCGGGTAGCTGGCCGAGCCGATGGAACAGGGCGATTTCGGCATGTTCGTAGGTCCGAAAACCGTAGGCCGTTCTGGTCGTCACTCTCGCCTTGTTGTTGAAGCCCTCGACTGCGCCCATTGCGAAAGCGTTTCGGCGACTCGCGCGAATCCAATTGAGCAGCTCGGGGCGGTGCTGACGCAGCGTGCGCGCGAGTACGGCGAAGGGCTTGAGCCGTGAGCGCAGCGCGGCCGTCGTCCAGTGGTCGAGGAAGCGACCTGCCCGCTTGGGCATGAGAAAACTCCAGAAGGTGTGGAAGTCCTCTTTGAGCAAGTAGGCGCGCACCGTGCGAAGGTTGACGCGGAGCAGATCGCGGAGGCGGCCCTGTTGATTCTCGGTGAGCCGATGTGCTCGTTTAAGCAACACCCAGCGCGTCTTGGTCAGGGTCACACGGTCGCCTTTGTCCCGCAGCGCTCGCACCTCCTCGCGCCGGACCAAGTCGATGGCCTTACTGAACATCTTGGCTACGTGGAAGCGATCGAGCACGTGGACCGCCGCGTTGGCACGTCGAGCTACCGTGCCGAGGAACGCCTTCCACATATCGCTGGTGACGAACTTGATCGCCTTCGATCGCTCCTTGCCGAGCCAGTCGAAGAATCGACCGAAGGTTGCCGCCGTGCGGTCGCGTCCGATCTACAAGAGGCGGCGGCAGTCATGATCGACTTGATAGACGAGCGTGAGGTACTTGTGGCCCTTCTTCCACGACAGCTCGTCGACGCCGATCGCGTGGATTCCATCGAGGTTTTGATGCGCGCGGCCCCACTCGACCGCGTGACGAACGGCGTCGAAGACCACGTGCCAGCTGGTCCGAAAGCGGCGCGCCGTCTCGGTCCAGCTCAACACCTTGGCCCAGCTCGCGAGAAACCACGCCAGCGTCGTCGTGATGGGGCTCTTGCCACAGGCCCATGGCATCAGCTCGACGGTGACGCCGCACCGGTGGCAATCGGCGCGGCGCGGTGCGTACACGAAGCGCACCGGGATATTCCACAGCGGCACGAACTCGAAGTGGCGGACGGCCAGATGATCATAGCCACGCCGCTTGCGCACGCAGCCCGAGCAAATCGGCCGGCTGCCGTCGCGCGCTCGGAGATGCACGTGGATCACCGGTCGGCCAACGACCGTCAGCTGGTGGATGGTTGTGAACACGAAGCCCGGCTGCTTCGCGACGCGATTGAGGATAGTCTTGAGCTGCATCGTGTTTGGGCTGAAGCGTGGAAACTCCATCCTGGCACGATGCACCTTCTTCCTGTCGTTCTCGATGAAGCGAACCGCACCCCCGCCGCCCGGCGCGACGGTCGCTCTTGGGACGCGCAGCGATCGATCCCGAGCTGCGAGCGGCGTGACGGGCGGCCCGCCACGGCGCCAGCGGCGGGCAACACCTCGGCCCTCGACTTCACGCTCTCACGCCCACAGATCCGTCAGAGGAGCCTGAAATATTACTCGTTCCTCGATCGCAGTCGCGCGACGCGCCACGGCAGCTTGTCGCCGTCGAAGCTGCGGGCGTCGATCTTCGGGCCCATCTGCCCGCCGTCGTTGACGAGCGGCACGCGCGCGCGGCGACCGTCGTCCCAGCAGCGGTAGGTGTCGAGCGACATCTCCGCGATTGGATCGTCGTGGGGATCGCCGCCGGCGTGCGAGCCCTCCATCCACACGCGCGGAAATCGGCGTCAGCCGCATCCAATTCGGCGTCGATGGACGCCGGATCAACGAGGTCGAGCACGCCCTCGCGCCGCGAAAGGGCGATCGCCTCGTCGTCGTCGCGCCATGCGATCGCAGTTCCGTCGAAGCCATTCGCCACGAGTCACGCCGGCTTCCTACTCGTTTGCGGGGCGAGCTCGACTGCGACCGACAACGCTTGCTGCCGTCGATACGCCACGACCCGTCGAGGGGCGCCATCGCGTGCGCTGTGGATCGAGTCCGCGCGAAAGCCGAAGGAGATCGCCGATGGTGCTGGGATGACGCCCTTCTGTGCGCCGCAGAGCCTCCGAAAGGCGCGCCATCGCGTCCCACTCGTCGCGACCAAACGTGTTCGAACCGACCACGACGGGCATGCTCGTCCCGTCATCGACGAGACCCCACGTGTCCCGTTTCGCGTCGAGCTCCGTGCCCCGCAACAGCATCAACGGGAACGCGCGGATCACTGGGACGCGCCGGCGAAGACACCAGTCGACCGTTTCGACGAACGACTCGAACGTCTGCTCCGGCAGCCCGAAGATGAGCGACACCTCGTGCTCGATTGCCCGCCGTCGCACCTCGTCCAACGCCGCATCGACCCTGTCCATGTTGTTGCCGCGACGGACCGCGTCGCTCTCGCTCTGGTGGATCGTCTGGAGCCCAAACTCCAAGCGCACACGAAGCCGCGCTGCAGCATCCAGGAATTGCTTATCGATGAGCTCGGCGCGGCACTGGAGGGAGAGTCTGCCCGCAAAGCGACGCCGTGAAAACTCCTCGAGCAGATCCACTGACCGCGGGCCGAGGTTGAAAATCGGGTCAAGGACGGCGATGTCTTCGACTCCGGAGCTGCTGAAGAGAGCGATTTCTTCGAGGATGCGATCGCGGGCCAGCTTGCGATTGCGGCCGAGCTGCAGCAGCGCGCCGCTCGGCTCCTTGTGCTGGCAAAACGCGCAACGATAGGGGCATCCGCGTTGCGTCTCCCAGCGAACGAAGCGTTGGCCCGACAGCGGGATCGCCTTGGTCAGCCACGGGGACGGCAACAGCGACAGGTCGACGCGCGTTTGCTCGCCCATGTCGGAGTCGCCCGCGTAGTGGACCCCCACGATTGATGGCTGGCCTGGGTCATCGGCGAGCACACACATTGCCTCCTCGCCGTAGCCACGGACGAACACATCGACGTCCGGGTAGAGCTGGGCGACGCCCACCTCGGCGTAGGTGATCTGCGGGCCGCCGAGGATGATCCGGCCGTCGAATCCGCGGGGGCGCAGTTCGCGGATGACGCCTTGAACGTGGTCCTCGGCCCACACGTACGCTCCCAGCGCGACGTCGACTTCCTCACGTCGGGCGCCCCTCGCTTGTTCGAGGATCCTCGAGGCGACGCGCCCCGGTGTCACGCGCTCGCCGTTGACCGCCACGACAATCGACCGAACGTCGGCTTGTGTTCGGGCACGGAGCGCTGCCAGGAGCGACGCATGGCCAAGCGGGACCCTCGGATCTTTGTCACGCGTCCAGTAGAGGTCGACGAGCACGACGCGGCGGGCGGCCATTACCGTGCCTCCTTGCCGAACGTCGCTTCGAGCCTATCCAAGGCGGCCGTGATGTTCATGAGCTTCGCCGCGGCGTCGTTTTTCCCGTCCCTCGCGCGAGCTCGCGCGGAGCGCCTTTTTTTCTTGGTGAGCGCGCGTTCGACGGCTTCCCGCTGGCATCGGCGCAGCTGCCGGAGTGAACGCCACGCATCCGGCGTGGCGATGTCGACGAGTGCGATGGCCGCCTCCTGCCGCTTCTCGGCCGGCGCTCGCGACATCACGACGATGGCGATCGCCGCGGCCAGCATCCCGGCCGCTCGATCGAGGTAGTCCTGCTGCTCATCCGGGGGGAGAGTGCTCATCGGCGCCTTTTCATGCACCAGGGCAACCTTGGAGGGAACGCCGAGGCAGTGGCGGGCCTCTGCGAGCCGCCCCTGGACGATCCACCCGGCCACGGCCAGCGCGTTGCCTTCGAACTTGGGCTGTAGCCGTTCGGGGTTGCCACGGGGCGGAAAGGCGGGCTCGCCGGCGCCGATCATGCCCCAATCCGGATGGCCGAATAGGAAGACCGGGAACGGGTAGTCCGTCGCGGTCTCGCCCGCCATGGCGCGAAGCCACCCCTCGAACTCAGCAGCTTGATCCGACTTGAAGCCCAGCGCAGCACGCGCGTTCTGGTGTTCCATCCAAGCGGCGAAGGCCTGAGTACCCATCGACACGTAGCACGGGGTGGCCTCGCCGGTCGGCTCGGGCATGTCGACGATGCCCGGCATGTAGCGACCGCCGCGGAAGGCATTCCAGTCAAGGTCGAGCTCGCGCAGCGTCGGGTCCAATCCATCGACGTGGACGCGCAGCGTAGACGAACGGTCGTTGCTGGCGACGATGCGTCCGTCGCCCATGATCGCGGCGCCCTTGGTGTAGGCGTAGAGCGCGGCATCGCCTGTCATCGGTCGCGGTATCAAGCCGGCGAGCATTGCCTCGTTGGCCGGCTGGTCCGAGTCGAACTCGAGCGGCACGCGCTGCGCCGCCGCGATCTCAGCCAACAAGGGAAAGGCACACGCGTCCTGACTGGAGCGGATCCGCGCCGTGACGAGCGGGATGTAACGGGACGAGAGCGGCAGCGCCAGCAGGTCACGCAGCACGCGTGGCGCGCCAACGAGCCAAACTGCCGGCCGCTGGTCGCCCAGCTCGTGTAGTGCCACGAGCGCGCTGATCGCCCGATCGCGGGCAGCGTCAATGTTGACCGCGTCGCTCGCATGGAGGCGGACAACGTCTGCCCAATCGCGTACGGACGCGCCAACGATTCGAGCGACGGATTCGGTCTCGGACGCGCTTGCGTCGCCGACCACGAACGGAAGGACGATCTCGAATCCAGATACCATGGCTTAGCTCCCTGGAAACGCTCCACGTCAGCACAGCAAGCGGGCGCACTACGCACGCCGTGCTTCATGAGCACGGTTCCGCCGCTGAGCTGACGCCGGGGAGCAGGCAGACTTGCGTCGCAGGGAGCTACCGCCGGCCCGTGAATGATGCGTCTCGGTATTGGTTACGTCAAGAGCGATCCCCGATCCTGACCGATCCCCGATCCGATCTCCGATGCGATCCCCGATGGAGCGATCCCGAATGGCTGCGTCGCATCGAGCGCGTGCGCGGCGCAGATCCCTCGTCGACGTCAGCTCGCCGGGGCGGCCCAGGCCGCAATCCGCACGAGCATGCGCCTCTGATGGGCGTCGTCCTCCTTCGCGAGGACGGCGATCACGAGCGGACCGTCGGTGCCGAGCCGGTAGAGTACGCGGACCGGATGCCGGCCGTCGCGGTGGCGCAGCTCCCAGATGGCGCCGGCCGCGTCGCGCGTGCCGTGGAGCATCTTCACGTCCCGCTTGCCGCGCGCGAGGTTGTAGTAGCTCACCTGCCGCAGGCCCTCGTGCAGCGCCCACTCCGGCGTGGAGAGCTGCTCGCGGCTGCGTGAGAGCGCGTCGGGCGCCAGGCGCATTTCGACGAAGACGTCGGCGTCGGCGCTCTCCTCGGCATCGTCGTCGATGACCGTCGGCGCCGCGGGCGTTACGGTCGGCGCGAGCGCGGCGGTCATCAGCTCGGTCAGATCGCGCTCGATCCGCGCGCGGGCCTCGGGGCCGGCAGCGTCTCCAATCGCGGTCGCGATCGCATCGTAGCGCTCGCGCAGCTCGCCCGCCGAACGGCCTCGTTCGACCAGGGTCGGCCAAACGGAGGCGAGCGTGCGGAGGCGGTCGTGCTGCCACGCCGCCGTGAGCGCCGCGTCCAGCGCAGCGTCAGCGCGCACGAGCGCGTCAGCGACCTGCGGTGCTGCCGAAGGCGCTTCGATCAATTGTTCGAGCGCCGCGACGAGACCATCCGCGCCGGCGAGCGAGCCGAGCCAACCGGCGGAAAGGGCGACGTCTTCGATCGTCGCCAGCTCGGCAGCGCGCCGCGCGTGGGCCTCCAGCGCGGCCTTCGGCCCCGAGCGCGACACCGCGCGCGTGTCGAGCCGCGCGCGAAGGGCCTCCAACGCGAGCGCCACTGCGCCTCGGCCGGGCTCCGTGGGTGGCGGCGGTCGCTTGGGTTTGGGCTCCGCTGCGGGCCGCGACTCGCGCTCGCGCTCTGCGTCTTCGGAGGCGACTTCGGCGACAAGGGCGTCCCATTCGAGCGCCTCGCGGCGCACGCGGAGATCGCGCAATGCCTCGGCGATCGCGGCGTCGGGCGCAGGGCCGTAGAGCGCGAAAACCGCGCGCTCGCCGGGATCGGGCGTCGTCTTCGGCGCCATGGCGATCAAGCGCTCGACGGCGTCGAGGCTCGCGAGAGCGCCGGGCCGCGCCCGCGCCAGGCGCATCTCCGCGATCCACGCGTGCGGGCCGCGCGCCGACAGCATGCCGACTTTCTCGCGCGCCTTGCGGGCGCTCTTGCCGTTGCCGAGCTCGCCGGCGACCACGAGCAACTCGGCCGCCGTTCCGAGCGTCGCCATCACCCGCAGCTCCTCATGCAAGTCCTTGAGCAAGTCGTCGCTCCGTTCGCCATTGCGAAAGCGCGCCTCGTTGAAGCAGCCGAGCGTCAACGCGTCGCGCGGATCGATCTCGCGGGCGCGCGCGAGCACGGCGAGATGACGAGCGTCCTTCGCGTGACACAGCACCGACGCGCGCAGGCGCAGGTGATGGCAGAGCATGTCGAGCGCGCCCGTGAAAAGGCCGACGGCGGAGACGAGCTCGGGCTGATAATCGCGGCAACTCGTGTCGCCCATTCCGAGCTCGGCCATGCCGCAGCGATCGAATTGGTTGAGCAGCTCGCCGCAGACGGTGACCGAGTGGAGCTGTCCGACGTGCCACGCCGCGTAGTCGCGGAACGTGTCTTCCAGCGGCACCTTCTGCACGCGGGCGCGCGCGACGCAGAGCAGGCGCTCCTCACGGCTGTCGCCGATCGCCTCCGGCCCGGACGACACGACGCGATCGTAGAGCGCGGCCACCCGCGCGCCCGGCTCGCCGATGGCGACGCCGCAGCGGTCGAGGAGCCAGTCGCGCACGCGCCGGCAGCGGGCGAGCGCTGCGTCGAGCTCGACCTTGCTCTCGGGGCGCTCGGTCGCGGTGATGACCCATAGATCGACGCGCAGCGAATCGAGCGCGACGAGCGAGCCGATGAGCGAGTTGCCGAGCGGGTCGTGCTGTTCGTCGGTGCGCCAACATGCTTCGAGGAACGCCTCCAGCCCGCCCGCGGCGGCGATCGCGCTCGACATGCGGCTGAGCGCCTCGCCGAACGCGCGCTCGAGCACCGGCAGGTCGCCCTTCAAGTACGCGAGCGCCGCGGCGCACGCGCACCAGAAAGCCTTGGTCGACTCCTTGAAGCGCGACGCCAGCATCGCTTCGAGCGCCTGGCCGAAGTCCGGCTGCCGGATGAGCACGTGCACGATCAAGGCGGCCTGGGCCTCGCTCGCCCACTGGCGCGACAAGAGCTCGCCGAGCGAGCGATCCATCAGGTGCGCCGGCGCCGCGGCGGGCATGGTGCTGAGGGGCCCGCGCATGAGACGGCGCAGGCAGATGTGCTCGGTGTTCGTTTGATGCGTGCGCCCAGCCTCCCAGGCGATGACCGGCAGCCTCATGCCGGTCGTCGGCATCGGCAGCACCGTGACCTTCGCGCGCGGCGCCGCCGTGAGCAGCAGCGGCGCGGGCTTCACGAGCGAAGGCGCGTGCAGCTGGGCGATCGCGCCGGGAAACCCGCGCTTGGCGAGATGGTCCTCGACGAGCGGATCGACGAAATAGTCGGGATCGGTGAAGTCGCCGTACTCGTCGATCGAGCTCTGATCGATCTGCTTGGCGAGCGCGCGCCGCGTGTTGCGATCGACTTGCTCCGATCCGAACGCCATCGTCACGCGCCGGCCGTCGGGCGAGCGGGCGTAGAGCACGGCGCCCTTGCTGCCACCGAGCGACGCGCGCACGCCGGCGCCGCTGAGCACGGAGCGCGTCAACGCGAACACGAGCTCGCCGGAGTGCGCGGTGCGGTTCAGCACGGCCAGCGCCTGCATCATGCCTTCGGGCCCCATCCGGTCGACGAGCTCGCGCGCGTAGTAGACGTCGAAACCGCGCTCGCGCGCGATGCCGAGCCGCGGCGTGATCTTGCCGCGCTCGTCGACGAACATCTTGCTGGCCCACGCAACGAGCTGCGCCTCCAAGGTCGGCCCCGGCGGTGCCGGCACGAACTGTTTGCGAACCGGCGGTACTTTGGGTGGGCGAGGAGGCTTGTTTTTCTTCGCCACGACGACGCCACGCCGTGCGTATCACGGCCCGCGGTCGGCGGCACCGACCGGCGGCGCCGTTCGCGGCTGTCACGGTTCGCCGCCTCTACTGGCCGCAGTCAACTTCGGCGAATAAGTGTGGATTCCTCTAAGTAGTATCCAGAACCGCAACGTCGATTCGCGGCTCTTGCCGCTGCCGTTGGGCGACCTACGCTCACCTCGAGGTCAGGAGCATGCCAATGGATGCGCTTCTTGAGGTGGCGCGCATGGTCACCGCGGTGATCGCGCTCGCGACTGCTGTGGTCGGGCTGCTCGAGCGTCGCGCGCGCCCGCGGCGGCGGCGGGGGTCGCGCTGATGTCGCGCGGTCACGGAGAAATGCAGCAGCTGCTGCTGAAAATCCTGGAGCGCCACAAGAACGGTGTGCCACTACCGACGCTGATTTGGATGGCGGCCGCCGATGATGAAGGCGTCAGCGACAACGACGACATGCCCGCCGAGACGTACAAGCGCCTTCACGCCGCGGCTCGGCGGCTCCGGCGGTCGGGATCCAAGCCCATGGTCGTGGCACGCAAGCAGCGCATCGCGTCGTTGGATGAGCTCGTTCGCCTCTACCCGGATCGCACGAAGGACAGCACCGTACGACAGCTCCGCCGAACACTTCTGCCGCTGATCAGCGACTACGCGGCGCATCACGACACGCGCCGACGACAACGAAGCGCAGTCTCGGTTGAGGAGTGGGCTCTCCGCGACCATCTTTCAGACGATGCCATCCGCCAGCGCTTTGCGAAGGCGTGGTCGGCACTCGAGCGCGAGATTGTTCGTCGGTTCCCGCGCTTTCGTACGCGAGCGCGCACATCAGCTCTGGAGCTTCTGGTGCGCGGCAACGAGCTCGCCGGCGGATCCGCGCACGTAACGGCCGGAGTGACGCTCAGCGCTGCGATCTCCCACATGCGCGCAGTCGCTGGGCGCCGAAACAAGCGGCTGCTCGCGGTGCTGGACAATATGAAGGCTCATCTTCCGGTACGTCGACTCCAGCGAGCCGATCTGAAAGCGGTGCTCCGGTCGGTCGTTCACCTCGACAAGGGCCAGCCCGTTCGGCTCAAGCAGACGTTCAAGCAGTTCCTGCGCGATAACGTGCCCGATGTCCTGACCACACTGCCTGGCCACTTCGAGCGCCAAGCCGACGTCCCATGGTTGGAGCCGGAGATCACGTTCGACCCCGTCCTCGATCGACTCATCCTCCGGGATGCTCTTCAGGCATTCGATCGGTACTTCGTCATCGGAGGATGACCGCTGCGGGCGCTGCGATGCCCCGCG
>JACXTT010002627.1_pt1 | contig 28323 bp, 27 predicted proteins | sample 9270951 | NCBI WGS metagenome assembly JACXTT01 (sample SAMN15532306, study PRJNA645909) | rock metagenome | isolation source: weathered quartz diorite | place: Puerto Rico | collected 2017-06-21 | reverse complement strand
TGCAGCCGGGCGCCCAGCCGGCCGACGGCCCCTCGGCCGAGGAACGCTTCGCCGCCCGCGTCTCCGGCGCCAGCGCCGACACCGCCCGCGCCACCCAGATGCGCGACGTGGCCCGCATCGTGCCGCAGGGCTTCGTGATCCCCGCCGTGCTGGAGACCGCCATCGATAGCGACCTGCCAGGCTCGGTCCGCGCGGTGGTCAGCCGCGACGTGCGCGGCTTCGACGGCAGCCAGGTGCTGATCCCGCGCGGCTCCAAGCTGATCGGCCAGTACAAGTCCGCCGCCGCCGTCGGCCAGACCCGCGCCTTCGTCGTCTGGTCGCGGATCATCACGCCCACCGGCATTTCGATCGACGTGGGCTCGCCGGCCACCGACCGCCTCGGCCGCGGCGGCCTGGAGGGCAAGGCGGACGCGCACTTCTTCGAGCGCTTCGGCTCGGCGATCCTGCTCTCGGTGGTCTCGGGCGGGGTGGACGCCCTGGCGCGCGGCGGCAGCAACAACACCGCCCTGGTGATCGGCTCCCCGGCCCAGGCGCAGAACGTCGCCGCCATCGCGCTGCAGAAGAACATCGACATCCCCACCACCATCAAGGTGGCGCAGGGCGCGCCGGTGCAGGTCTCCGTGGCCCGCGACCTCGACTTCTCCGGCGTCGTCGCGCGATGACGGCGGGCGTTTATCTCGACGCCTATCTGACGCCGCTGGCGCCGTGGCTGTCGCGTCCGGATGTCACCGACGTGCTGATCAATCGGCCGGGCGAGGTGTGGATCGAAACCACCTCCGGCGTGATGAGCCGAGAGCCCGCCGACCAGCTCACCGAACAGGCCCTGCAGCGCCTGGCCCGCCAGATCGCGGCCGCCAGCCACCAGGGCGTCAACCGCGAACAGCCACTGCTGTCGGCCACCCTGCCCGACGGCGCCCGCGTCCAGGTGGTCGCCCCGCCCGCCACGCGCGGCGGCCTGGCCATGGCGGTGCGCAAGCACCTGCTCTCCGACATGAGCCTGGAGGATCTCGCCCAGGACGGCCTGTTCGAGAAAGCCGCGCGCAGCGATCCGGCCCGCGACAAGGCCGCCGACGCGGCGCTCGAGAAGCTATTGGACAAGGGCGATCCCATCGCCTTCCTCAAGGCCGCCGTCCAGCGGCGTAAGACCATCGTCATCTCCGGCGGCACCGGCAGCGGCAAGACCACCCTGCTCAATGCGCTGGTCAAGGAGATCTCCCGCGCCGAACGCCTGGTGGTCATCGAGGACGCGCCCGAGGTCCGGCTCGACCATCCAAACGCCGTGGGCCTGGTCGCCGTGCGCGGCGAACTGGGCGAGGCCCGCGTCGACGCCGACGCCCTGCTGGCCGCCGCGCTGCGCCTGCGCCCCGACCGCATCCTGCTGGGCGAACTGCGCGGCCTGGAGGCCTTCGCTTTCCTGCGCGCCGTCAACTCCGGCCACCCCGGCTCGATCACCACCGTCCACGCCGACAGCCCGGCTGGCGCGCTCGATCAGATCGCGCTGCTGGCGCTGACGTCAGGCGTCGATCTCGGCTGGGAAAAGGTGCGCACCTACGTCGAGCGCGTCGTCGACGTGGTCGTCCAGCTCGACCGCACCGGCGGCTCGCGCCGCCTCACCGAAGTGCTGTTCCAGCGCCGCTAGCGGCCTAGACGAACCCGAGGTTCTGTCGCCCGAAGTTTCTGAGGTTCGGGAAGATCACGTTCAGCGCGTCGGACGACACGCCGAACCAGGCGCCCAGCGTCGCCGCGTACTGATCGACCGACGTGGTAGGGATCGTCGCATTGCCGGTGGCGTCGGGGTTGTTGAACGCGCCCAGGTCCACACCCACCGTCGGGTACTGGCCGTACATGTCGCCGCCCCGCACCGCGCCGCCCATGACGAAGTGGTGGTTGCCCCAGGCGTGGTCGGTGCCGTCGCCGTTGGTGGTGAAGCTGCGCGAGAAGTCCGAGGCGGTGAAGGTGGTCACGTTGGCGCGCCGGTCGACGCCGCCGATGTTGGACAGGGCGTCGTCGAAATACGCCAATGCATGGGCGATCTTGGCCAGCAGGTTGGGTTGAATGGTGTTCTGGGAATTGTGGGTATCGAAGCCGCCGAGGCTGACGAAGAATACCTGTCGGCGGACCCCCAGCGTCGCGCTTGCCGCCACCATCTTCGCCACAGTCTGCAACTGCGTCGCCAGGGCGTTGGCCTCCACGCCGCCGCTGATGGGATTGGTGTAGGCGCTTGGCGCCGCGACACCGCTGACCACCGGCTGGGTGAAGGCCGAATTCAGCGTCGTGGTCGCGCTCAGCGAACGGGCCACCACATCGGAGTAGTCGGTGGCGAAGTTGCTGGTCAGGCTGGTGTCCGTGATTACGTTTCGGATCATGGCCGCGCCCTGGCTGGAGCCGAACTGAATAGTCCCCTGAGCGCTGTTGATCGCCACGGCGGGCGAGGCGCCGGTGGCGAGTTGGTACTGCGCCACATCTTGTCCCGACAGAAAGACCGCGTTGCCCGCCACCGAGACGGCGGTGAACAGGGTCGACGATCCGTTCATGCTGGCCAGCATGTCGGCCATGCGCCCGCCCCAGCCATCGCGCGCGCCCTCGACGGCGCCGGCCTGCCAGACCGATTGCTGGTCGTTGTGCGAGAACAGGTTCGCCGGCACGGGCACGGCCTTGGCCACATACTGCGCCTTGGTGGTCGGCTGGATCAGCGGCCCGACATTGCTGACAATCGCCAGACGGCGCTGGTCGAACAAGGTCTTCACCGGGCCCAGGAACGGGTGCAGGCCGAAGGTCCGCGCGCCTGGTGCATTGGTGCCGGCGGGCGCGAACTGGGTGGTGGCGGGGATGATCGGCAGCACCCCGCCCCAGGCCTCCGGCGTCCCCGCCCGGGCCGTCCGTCCGGTGACCGGGCTGGTCTGGCCGACGGGCGTCGCCGCCGTGCCCACCGGCATCAGGGCGATCGGGTCCGATCCGGTGTTCCGCGCGGCGAAGTAGCGGCCGAAGCTGTCCGCATCCGTAGCCAGCACCGTGTTGTTCCCGTCGTTGCCGCCCAGCAGGAAGATACAGACAAGCGCCCTGTAGTCGGTCGCGGTCTGGCCGGCGGCTGAGCCCACCGCGGCCATCTGAAGGGCGAACGGCGCGGCCGTGCCCATGATCGACAGGGCGCCGCCCAGGCGGAGCAGGTGTCGGCGATCCATACGCGTCATCATCGTCCCCCTCCTCAACGTTGCGCGATGTATTCGGAGGAAGACATGACCATGAAGATAGCCAGCTTGATCCGGTTGGCGAGGGCGGTCTGCACGCCGGTCCCGCTGGCCGGGACCCTGATGGCCGTCGCCGCGGAAATAATGCGTATGCGGAGCGTGTCCGACATCTGGCCGTTCATCAGCAGCAGATTGAGGCGGTCAGTGAGCGCGCCACCGTCGCTCGCGTAGGGGAGCCAGCTCGTGTAGTCCGCGGTCACGTCGCCCTTGAGGCCGACACCGGTCGCGACCGTGTTCTGCAGGGTGTTGAGATAGCCGGCCACCGACACCTCGTCGACGGCCTGGAACTCCGGCGCGACGTAGCCAAGATTTCCGATCTTGGTGTTGGGCGGCGAGTAGCCTGGCCGCCAGAAGTTGAACACGCTCTGCGCGGTCAGGGGCGCCTGGCTGAGCGAGGTGTTGGCCGCTGTGCTGGGGATCGTCCAATTGCCAGACGCGGAGGTGGCGTTAAACGCGCGCATCCAGTTGGCCAGCCGCACCACCGGCTCGCGCAGTTTGCCGTAGTTGGGGTCAGCGACCGCGGCGTCGCCGTCGCGCGCCTCGGGGTCCAGCAGGATCGCCTTGACCACCGCGCCCAGGTCGCCGCGCACGCCCTGGCCGTTGTTGTTGAACACCGCAGCCACGCGCCCGACGTAGGCCGGCGTCGGGTTGGACGTCACCAGCCGCTGGATCAGCTGCTTGGAGATGAACGGGCCCACGTTGGGATGATTGTAGAGCGTATCGAGCGCGATCTTCAGGTCGCCCGCCGGATCGGCCGCGGCTGAAGCCGGGATCGTTGTCCCCAGGAAGCTCTTGGCGTTGGTGGCGTGATAGCTCGGGTACGGAATCATCGCCGTGACCGCGGCGTCGGGATCCTTGTTCTTGCCGAAGAAGGTCGCGTTGTTCGTCGGCTTCGGCGAATACCAGCTGTAGCCTGTGAGGACGTCCGCCAAGCCGGCGATGTCGGCGCCGCTGTAGGTGGGGAGCGGCTGGCCGAGGCCATTCAGCACCTGCGTCCCGTCCGGGTTGAGCTGGAACAGGCCGATGCTCATCAGCTGCATGGATTCGCGGGCGAAGTTCTGGTCGGGATGGCGCCCCGTCGTCGGATCGGCCTTCTGGTTGGCGATCCAGGTGAGGTAGCTGCCCATCATCGGATGCAGCGCCACCTGCTCCAGGAGGGTGCGGTAGTTGCCGAACGCATTGGCCCCCAGCACGTCGTAGTAGGACGCCGCCCCGCGCACGTCGATGTTCGGGTCGGCCAGCGAGATCACGAAGATCTCCGACAGGGCGAGCTTCACCCTCTGGCGCAGTTGGTCCGGCGCCGTCGCGGCCTGTTTCCAAAAACTCTCATAGAACTGATTGGGCAGGATCTTGGCCTGGCCCGCCGCCTGCAGGGTCACGAAGCGGGCGTCGACGTAGTCCTTGTGCGACTCCGACACCGGCATGGCGAGCTGCTGGTCGATCCAGGCTGAGTAGCCGCTGGCTGTCACCGCCGCGATCTGGTCGTCGGTGGGCCCGAAGGTGGCCTGGGTCAGGAAGCGCGCCGCCTCGGCCGGAGTCGGCGGCGGCAGGGCTTCCCCGCGCGGCGATGCGCGCACGGCGGCGGCGGAATGGTCGGCGGTGTCGCCCGGGCGCCCGCCGCTACACGCGGCCAGAGCCAAGGCTGCGACGACGCCCAGCCAGACGCGCAAATTCAGCGCCATCCGACCCCCCTTGAACAAATCGCGACGTCCCTCGACGCCAGCTTCGCAGAATCGTGGCCCAAGTCCATGTCAGATTTCAGCGTTATGGCTAACGCGACCTTTAGCCGCCACCCCTGTCAGCGGGTGCCATACATGCGGTCGCCTGCGTCGCCCAGCCCCGGCAGGATGTAGCCGTGGTCGTTCAGCCGCTCGTCCACCGCCGCGGTCCAGATGCGGACCTCCGGGTGGTAGCCCAGGAACTTCGACACCCCCTCGGGCGAGGCCAGCAGGCAGGCCATGCGGATGTTCTTCGCCCCGGCCTCCTTCAACCGGTCCACCGCGGCGATGGCGGTGTTGCCGGTGGCCAGCATCGGGTCGATCACCACGGTGAGGCGGTCGGCGAGGTCGGCCGGCGCCTTGAAGTAGTATTCCACGCACTCCAGCGTCGCCGGATCGCGGTAGAGGCCCACGTGCGCCACCCGGGCCGCCGGCACCAGGTCCAGCATCCCGTCCAGCATACCCATGCCGGAGCGCAGGATCGGCGCGAACACAAGCTTCTTGCCGGCCAGCTGCTGCGCCGACATCTCCGTCAGCGGCGTGTTGATGGTCACCGGCTCCAACGCCAGGTCGCGGGTCACCTCGTAGCAGACCAGGCCGCCGATCTCCTTGAGGAGCTGGCGGAAGCTCTTGATCGAGGTGTCCTTCTTCCGCATCAGCGTCAGCTTGTGCTGCACCAGCGGGTGGTCGACGATCGTGACGCCCTTCATGGCGGTCTTTCCCCCTAAAACACCGTGCCGTCGCTGATCACCTTGAGCGGTGGTCCGCCGTCGGCGCGCAGGCTGGCCGCGATCCGCCGCCCCGCCGCCCAGGTGCCGCCCTCCAGCACGCGGGCCAGCGGAAAGGCCTCCGCCGCGACGCCCAGCCGCTCGCGCACCATCGGCGCGATCCGGTCGAGCAACGCCACTGTTAATGCCCGCCAGCCGACAACAAGTTCACCCTCAACGGGGTGCGCACGGCCATTATCCGCCGGATCGGCCAGGCTGAGCACGCCGGTGTCCACGAATAGGCCGCCGTTGCGATACTCCGCCAGCCCGGTCAGGCCGTCGATGTCGGTGACCGCGATCCCCGCCGCCTCCAGCGGCTCGATCAGCGAATAGCTGAGCCATTGCGAGAGCTTATGGATCGGCATCAGGCCGTTCGTCGCGTCGTCGCGGCGGATCGCACCATGCCGCCAGCAGTCGCCCAGCGGCACGCCGCCCAGGCTGAGCCGCCCCGGCCAGATCGGCCCCAGCGCGGCCAGCAAGACTTCCAGGATCACCGGCGCCGGCAAGCGGCCGTCCGCGGCGCGTGCGGCCATGACGTCGAACAGGTCGCCCGGCCGCCCCACCGCCTCGCCCAGCCGCCGCAGCAGCGCCGCGCGGCCCTCCAGGCCCACCAGCGGATTGGCCTCGGAGACCTGGAACGCACGGCCCAGGACCTCGGCAGTGACGCCGGTCAACCCGTCGGCCCGCAGCGGATCGCCCGGATCGGCCGAGAGCGCGCCCGACTCGAACAGCCGGAACGAGGCGATGCCCAGGCCCTCCGACCGCCCCAGCTCAGCGCCCGTCGCCGCGTCGCGATAGCGCCACGCCATCCCCGCGCCGGCGTCCAGCAGCACCGAGGTGATCGCCAGGTCGAACGCCGCCCGCGCCTCGGCCTTCGGGTCCGCCCAAGGCTTGTCCCGCTCGGCCCACAGGTCGCGACCGGCCACGCTGAAGTGCCGCCAGCGGGCGTGGAAGGGCACATTCAGGTCCGGATAGGCCTCGCGCACGACCTTGGCGGTCAGGTCGGCGGCCGGCTCGAGCTTGGTGAGGTCGACCCGCCAAGCCGCGACCTCGTCCGCCAGGGCCGCGGCCAGCATCTCGTGCGCCCGCTCGCGCACGGCGCCCGCCGTCAGCAGGCCCCGCGCCGCCTGCGCATCCGAATTCGGCAAGGCGCTAGAATTCCTTCAGGTCGCGGCCGACGACCTTCTTCAGGTCGGCCTTGGTCGGCTTCTTCTCCGGCGTGAAGTAGCCGGCGGCCTTCTTGGCCTCCATCTCGACCGAGGCGTCTTCCGGCACCAGCCAGTCGGGGATCGGCACGCGTTCGCCGATCTCGATGCCGCCCTTCACCAGCGCGTCGTACTTCATGTTGGACATCGAGACGAAGCGGTCGATCCGCCGGATGCCCAGCCAGTGGATGATGTCCGGCATCAGCTGCTGGAAGCGCGCGTCCTGGACGCCCGCCACGCACTCGGTGCGCTCGAAATAGGTCGCCGCCTGGTCGCCGCCCGGCTGGCGCTTGCGCGCGTTGTAGACCAGGAACTTGGTCACCTCGCCGAGCGCGCGGCCTTCCTTGCGGTTGTAGACGATCAGGCCGACGCCGCCCTTCTGGGCCTGGGCCGTCGCCTCCTCGATGCCGTGCGTCAGGTAGGGGCGGCAGGTGCAGATGTCGGAGCCGAACACGTCGGAGCCGTTGCACTCGTCGTGCACCCGGCAGGTCAGGGTGTAGCGCTTGTTCCCGATCTTCGCCGGGTCGCCGAACATGTAGAGGGTGATGCCCCCGATCGGCGGCAGGAAGACCTTGATGTCGGGCCGGGTGACCAGCTCGGGGTACATCCCGCCGGTTTGCTCGAAGAGCGTGCGGCGCAGTTGCGTCTCGTCCACCTCGAAGCGCTCGGCGATGCCGGGCAGATACCAGACCGGGTCGATGGCGGCCTTGGTCACCGCCACGTCGCCGTTCTCGTGCACCACCGTCCCGTCGACCTTCAGCCGGCCCTTGGCGATGGCGTCGTGGATTTCCGGCAGGTCGATGCGCGCCTTGGTCACCGCGACGGTCGGGCGGATGTCGACGCCCTCCGCCAGTTCGGCGGCGAAGTCCTCGGCCACCCGGTGGCCCCAGGGGTCGAGCGAGACGATCTTGCCCGCCTCATGCCACTGCGCATGCGGGCCGATCGGCACCACCGGATGGGTGTTGTGCAGTTCCGGCCGGGTCTCGGCGGCCATGGCGCCCGACGAGATCGCGAGCGCGCGATAGATCGAATAGGCGCCGCCGTGCGCGCCCACCGCGTTGCGGTCCGCGCCGGCGTTCGGGGTGGCGATGACCGGGCCCCGCGCGCGGGCGGTCTTGGCGTCCCAATGGATGGGAAAGCGGCTCTGCGATCCCGTGCCCGGGTGCGAGGTGAGCCGGATGTGGGATGTCCTGTTTGCGGACATGGCGTGTGTCAAACCTCTTGAATCGAAAAGGCCCTCCCGCCAGCTCGCCGGCGTAGGGCCTTTGAGCGGGGATTAAACGCCCGCCCTCTGGGGTTGGCAAGCCTTGCGGTGTTGCGGGCCAGGGACACGGGAACCTGCGGGTTGCTGACAAAAGCTGGCAGCAGGGCGGGGTACCACCTCGGCAAATGGTGTGGAGCGAACCCATGGACAAGATATCAAAGGCCGGACGCCCGGGCCGGCGCGACGTGCTGGCCGCCGGCGCGGCGCTGGCCGTGGCCCCGGTGGCGCACGCCGCCCCTGCGGACCGTTTCAGCCCGATCGTCGAACTTCGTCAGTATACGCTGCGCGGCGGGCGCCGCGACGAGCTCATCGCCCTCTTCGAGGCCCAGTTCATCGAGAGCCAGGAGGCGGCGGGCGCCCACATCCTGGGCCTGTTCCGCGACCTCGACGACCCCGACCGCTTCGTCTGGCTGCGCGGCTTTCCCGGCATGGACGCTCGCGCCGAGGCCCTGAAGGCCTTCTACTTCGGCCCGGTCTGGAAGGCGCACCGCAACGCCGCCAACGCCACGATCCTGGATTCCGACAATGTCCTGCTGTTGCATCCCGCGCAGGCTGGCGGCGGCTTCCCGGCGCCCGCCCCGCGCCATGACGCGGGAGAGGTCCTGGCCTTCGTCCACTACCTCGACGACGCGTTGACCGCACCCTTCACCGCCTTCTTCGAGGCCCGCATCCGCCCGCAGGCGCAGGCGGACGGCGCGCAGGTGCTGGCCAGCTTCGCCTCCGAGACCAGTCCCAACAGCTTCCCGCAGCTTCCAGTGCGCGAGAAGGATCGCGTCTTCGTCTGGTTCGCTCGCCCACCCGCCGGCCAAGCCGCGCGCTTCCTGGATCAATGGCGCAAGCGCTCCGGGTGGCGCGACGCCGCGGGCGACCCGCTGCTGCCGGCCTTCATGCGCAAGCCCGAGGTGCTGCGCCTGCAACCCACGGCGCGCTCGCCCCTGGCCTAGCCCCGGCGCAGCAGGGTGTCGGCGCAGGCCTCGAACAGCGCCTCGCGACGCGCCGGCGACACCGCGAGCAGCAACATCCCCTGGCCGAAGATGAAGGCGTAGAGGATCACGCCGCGCGCCTGCGCTTCGTCCTTGGAAAACCCCAGCTGCTCATAGAGCGCCGCCACCCGCTCCAGGCGCACGGCGTCCACCTGGGTCACCGCCGCGGCCGCGCTCTCGTCGCTCCGCGCCCACTGGCGGATCGCCAGCTCCCGTGACAGGCCCTGGGGGTTCATCCGCTCGTCGAACAGCCGGATCAGCCCGCGGATCCGCTGCTCCGGGGTCTCGTCGCCGAGCCGGGTCTGGCGGTCGATGGCCTCCATCCGCCCCGCGATCCAGGCCTCCAGCATGGCGTCCAGCAAGGCGCGGCGGTCGCGGTAGCGGCGATAGAACCCGCCCTTGGTCACGCCCAGCCGCTGGGCGACCACCTCGACGCGGACCCCGTCGATGCCGCTCTCGGCCAGGGTCTCCAGACCCGCCGCGACCCAGTCCTGCGAACCCTCAGCCCCGCTCATGCACCCTCCAACAATTCTGATACGGTAGCGTATTGCGCGGGAAAGGAAAGTCCGATACGGTTCCGTATCAACATATGGAGAAAGGACGAGCTGTGCAGACGCTCCTGACCTATCGCGGCACGGTCTACACCTGGAACTGCGACCACTTCGGCCACATGAACAACATGTGGTACGCGGGCAAGTTCGACGAGGGCAGCTGGAACCTGCTGTCGCAGATCGGCATCACGCCGACCTATCTGCGCGAGGCCAACTGCGGCATGGCCACGGTCGAGCAGGTGACCACCTTCAAGCGCGAGCTGCTGGCCGGCGACAGCATCGAGGTCTGGACCCGTCTCGTGGAGGTGCGCGACCGGGTGATCCGCTTCGTCCACGCCATGCACAACGTCGAGACCGGCGAGTGCTGCGCCACCTGCGAGATCACCGCGGTGCACATCGACCTGGCTCTGCGCCGTTCGACGCCACTGCCGGAACTTCAGCGGCGGATGGCCAACGACGTGCTGGGAACCGTCAGCGAAGCTGCGTAGTGAAGGGGGCGTGAGCCGACACGCCTACCGCTCCGCCCTTCTGCACGCCCTCGACGACCCCCGCGCGGGGTCGCCGGAGGCGGTCGCGCACCATCCCGATGGCCTGCTGGTGGTGGAAGACGGCCACGTGGCGGCCTTCGGCGCCTACGCCGATCTTGCGCCCACCCTGCCCGCCGGGACGCCGGTCACCGAGCTGGCCGGCCGCCTGATCACCCCGGGCTTCGTCGACGCCCACATCCACTACCCGCAGACCGACGTCATGGCCGCCTGGGGCTCGCAGCTCCTCGACTGGCTGAACAACCACACCTATCCGGCCGAGCAGGCCTTCGCCGACCGCGCCCACGCCGACGAGGCCGCCGACTTCTTCCTCGCCGAGCTGCTGCGCAACGGCACCACCAGCGCGCTGGTGTTCGGCACCGTCCACAAGACCTCGGTCGAGGCCCTGTTCGAGGCGGCGCTGGCCCGCAACATGCGCCTGATCGCCGGCAAGGTGCTGATGGACCGCGATGCGCCGGCCGCGCTCACCGACACCGTCGAAAGCGGGCGCGCCGATACCGAGGCCCTGATCCGCGCCTGGCGGGGGCGCGGGCGCCTGGGTTACGCGGTCACGCCGCGTTTCGCCGTCACCTCCACCGACGCCCAGCTGACCATGGCCGGCGAGGTCGCCGCCGCCCACCCGGACGTCCTGATCCACACCCACATGGCCGAGAACAAGGATGAGATCGCCCGGGTCGGCGAGCTGTTCCCCGGCGCGCGCGACTACCTCGACGTCTACGCCCGCCACGGCCTGGTGACGCCCCGCTCGGTGTTCGCCCACTGCGTCCACTCCGACGACGACGCGCTTCGCCGGATGCACGCCGCCGGCGCCTCGGCCGCCTTCTGCCCCTCCTCGAACCTGCTGCTGGGCTCGGGCCTGTTCAGCCTGAAGCGGGCCTGCGCCTGCGGCGTCACCGTCGGTCTCGGCACCGACGTGGGCGGCGGCGGCTCCTTCTCCCTGCTCCACATGATGGGCGAGGCCTACAAGGTCGGCCAGCTGGCCGGTGAGACGCTGGACCCGCTGCACGCCTTCTACCTGGCCACCCTGGCCGGCGCCCGGGCGCTGAAGGTCGACGGCCACGTCGGCAACCTGGCGCCCGGCAAGGAGGCCGACTTCGTGGTCCTCGACCTCGCCGCCACGCCCCTCCTTGCGCGGCGCACCGCCGGCGCCCGCAGCATCGCCGAGACCCTGTTCGTGCTCTCCATCCTCGGCGACGACCGCGTGGTCGAAGCCACCTATCTCGCCGGAAAGCTCGCCCATCGCCGAGACGGAGCCTGAGATATGCGCCGCCTGATCCTGCTGCTGGCCCTGCTGCTCACCGCCTCCCCGGCGCTCGCCAAGCCGATCCCGATCAAGGTCGTGGTGCTCACCACCTTCGAGGCCGGCTCCTCGGCCGGCGCGGGCTCCGGCCAGGGCTCGGGCGAGTTCGTCTTCTGGGCCGACCGCCTGCCCCTGCCGCACGCCCTCAAGGTGCCGGGCATCGAGGGCCGCGTGCGGCTCTCCGACGACGGCGTGCTGGGCGTGGTCACCGGCATGCGGGCCCGGCCGCGGGAGAGCGTGACCGCCCTGATCCTCGATCCCGAGCTCGACCTCTCCCACGCCTACTGGATCGTCGCGGGGATCGCCGGCGTGGACCCCCGCGTAGGCTCGATCGGCAGCGCCGCCTGGGCCCGCTACGTGGTCGACGCCGACCCGATCTTCGAAATGGACGACCGTGAGATCCCCAAGGGCTGGTCCGAGGGCCTCTGGTCCCTGGGCGCCGCGAAGCCCGGCGTGAAGGGCTCCGCGCCCGGCTCCAGCGACATGGTCTGGAAGCTCAATCCCGGCCTGGTCGCCTGGGCCTATGGCCTGACCCGCGACATCGCCCTGCCCGACAACGACAAGCTCCGCGCCGTCCGCGCCAAATTCCCGAGCGAGCCCGCCGCCCAGGCTCCGCCCAAGGTCTTCCTCGGCGATGAGGTCTCGACCACCCGCTTCTGGCACGGCGAGCGGCGCACCCGCTGGGCGCGCGACTGGATGCGCATCTGGACCGACGGCGCCGGGACCTTCGCCACCACCGCCTGCGAGGACCAGGGCATCCTCGACGTGCTGAGCCTGTTCGGCCGCGAGGGCCGGGTGGACGCCTCGCGTGTCCTGGTGCTGCGCACCGCCAGCAACTATTCCCGCGAAGGCGACGGGGCGACCTCGATCCTGGAGTTCGCGCCCGGCGGCGCCGCCGCGGCCTTCGAGGCCGCCTATCGCGTCGGTTCGCCCGTCGTGAAGGCCCTTGTCGCCGGCTGGGACAAGTACGCGACCACGACGCCCGGCGCGCCCTAACGCGTTCGCGCCACCAGCTCCAGCACCGCCACCATCAGGTGGTAGAACGAGGTCGCCGGCGCCGGCTCGTCGACGAAGCTCCCATCGGCCTTGAGTTTGTCACGCCAGGCGCCGCGCGCGGGGGTGTCCAGATACCGCGCCAGCCCCTCGGCTGCGCGCACGGCCTGGGCCTCGCTGCCCAGCACCACGGCGGCCTTCAGGTGCTCGGTCTGCGGCCACAGGCGCGCCGCGCCGTCTCGCACTGAGAAGTCGTCCCACAGGGCATTCACCGCCACCTTGCGCCCGGCGTCGACGCCCCTAAGCCCGTTCTCGAACAGCCGCCCGGCCGCGCTCAGCGCCGCCGCGTCGCCCCGCGCCCGGCCCCAGCGTTCCAGGAGCCAGGCCCATTCGAACTGGTGCCCGGGCTCCACCAGCCCGCCCTCGCCCTCCAGCGCCCGCCACTCCGCGTCAAAAAATTCGCGCAGCGCCCCGGTCGCCGGATCGATGAACTTGCCCATCGCCAGCCCGGCGATCTCGTCGCTCAGCGCCGCCCAATCGGCGCCGCCGACCGCTTCCCAGGCCAGCGCGCTCTCGAAGAGGTGCATGTGGCAGTTGGCCTGGAACGGATGCGCCCCGGTCTCCTGGAAGCCGCCGGCCGGCGCGCGCCGCGCCTGCAGCCCGGCCAGCGTCCGCGCCGCGTCGCCCGCGAAATCCCCCGCGGACGGATCGGCCGCCTGCAGCGCCGCCATCGCCAGCAGGGCGAAAGCCTGGTCGTAGATGTCCGCCTCGTTCTCCAGCGGAGTCCCGTCCGCTGTCGCGCGGCGCAGGAAAAGGCCGTCCGGCCGCCGGTAGACCTCGACGAAGCGCCCGTAGCCGGTCTGCGCCACCGTGAGCCAGCGCGCGCCATAGCCCGCCGTGGAAGCCGAGGCGAAGACGAACACCTGCCGCGCCTGGGCCCGCGCCCGTCGCGGCGCCTCCACCGGCGCGCCGGCGACGCTCAGCGCCTCCTGGAACAGCCCGCGACCGGAATCCACGCCCGCGCCCGCCCACAGTGGGAGCGCGGCCTCGGCCAGCCAGGCGTCGTACCAGGCCGCCGCGGCGGCGATATTGTCGAAGGTCGCGGGCATTCGGCGCCCTTATGGCGATTCCGACCTCGCTTGTCGCCTCAGGCTTGCCGCGCCGGTGTCACGCGTCGCAGGTCCGGACCCCGTGGGCCACGTGGAAGTCCCCGGAGTGCGACAGCACGATCCAGTCGCCGCAGCGCGCGATCACCAGGCCCTCGGGCGTGTGCACCTGCACCGCCGTCCCCTCGGCGGCCGCCCGGGCGTGCTCGCCCAGCCACGCCCACAGCGTTCGCCAGCTGGACTTGTCGCTCGGCGGGGGAACCCTGAGCGCGGCCCCGTGGTCGAAGGGCGGATGGAGGCGAATCGCACGCATGGAGAACTAGCCGGCCTTTCCGTCGTCAGAAGAGGGAGTTCCGGTCTGACTCGGTCACCAAGTGCTTAACCGCCGCGCCGAACAGCGCGGCCCGCGAGGTCGGATTTTGCGCCGGGCGCTATAGCAAAGGTTGATTTTGTCGCACCCCTAGATGGCGAGTGGTCTTTCCAAGCGGGGCATTAACGCTCTAACTTACAGTAGAGCTGGTGCGCGGAGCCGGGGGGCTTTGTTGTCCGCGCAATGAACAATCCGGCTGTGGGAGAACAAAGTTGGCAGAGTCGTCGACCAAGGCGCCTGACCCCATGGATATCGCCCTGGGGGCGGCGGTTCGCATTCGCAGGCGGACCATCGGGATTTCGCAAGAGGCGCTGGCCGAGCAGTGCGGCGTGAGCTTCCAACAGATCCAGAAGTACGAGAACGGCGCGAACCGCATCTCCTTCTCGCGCCTCGTGCAGATCGCCCGCGCGCTGAAGTGCCGGGTGGTCGACCTGATGGACGTGCTGGACGGCCCCGATCGCGAAACCACCGGCGACCTGGACCTCCTGACCCGCATGCGCACGCCCGGCGCGCTCGAGCTGCTCGCCGCCTATGAGCTGATGGCCCCGGAAGCCCGCACCTCGCTGGTCGGCCTGCTGCGCGCCGTCACCGGCGGCCGCGCCAGCGAGATGGCCGCCAAAGCCGCCCGGGAAATCGCCTCCGCCGGCTAGAGCCCTTCCCGCTCACGATCGATTATCGTGAGCGGACAAGAAGGGCTCTCAGCAAGAAAACACGACCCTGTTCATCCCGTTTGGCCGGCCAAACGGGACAGGGTCTGGACCTAGCCGGCGGCCGCCAGCGCCTTGTCGATCGCGACGTGGGCGTCCGGCTGCGACCAGTCGGCGTCGCCGGAGACCCGGCCGGCTTCCCTGCCGTCCTTGCCGTAGATGATGGTGATCGGCGTCCCGTCGGCGGCCGGCTTCAGCACGAACGGCAGCTTCATGGCCTTGTCCTGGTAGAACTTCAGCGGCCCGTGCTTGGCCAGGAACTGCTTGGCCTTGGCGGTGTCGTCGGGGCTGTCGATGCTGATCGCCACCACCTCCACCGGCTTGCCGGCGTAGGCCGCCTGCAGCTTGGCCAGCGTCGGCATCTCGGTGACGCAGGGCCCGCACCAGGTGGCCCAGATGTTCATCACCACCACCTTGCCCTTGAAGTCGGTCAGCTTCACCGGCTGGCCGTCGGCGTTCACGAAGCCGTAGTCGGGCGCGGGCGTGGCGTCGGAGGCATGGTTGAGCTTGGCCCCGACGCTGTGCGCGGCGGCGGTGTTCTCGTGGCCCGATCCGGCCCCGGTCTTCGGCGGGTTGGAGGACGCCTGCATGGTGATGTAGACAACCCCGGCGACGCCTATAGCAGCGGCGCCCCAGAGGGCCCATGTCAGGACCCCGCCCCTGGGCTTCGTCGCGGACTGATCGCTCATATGACCGACTCTTCTTCTGACGGCCCCAAGACGCCTGCCGCAAAAGGGCAGGCCATGTGGGGCGGCCGCTTCTCGGACAAGCCGGCCGAGTTGATGCAGGCGATCAACGTCTCCATCGGCTTCGACCGCCGGCTGGCCGCGCAGGATCTGGAAGGCTCCCGCGCGCACGCCGCGATGTTGCAAAAGACCGGGGTCATTACAAGCCAGGACGCCGAGGCGATCCTGGGCGGCCTGGCGACCATCGGCGCGGAGATCGAGGCCGGGACCTTCCCGTTCCGCGAGGAATACGAAGACATCCACATGAACGTGGAGGCCCGCCTGCGCGAGCTGATCGGCCCGGCGGCCGGGCGGCTACATACCGCGCGCTCGCGCAATGACCAGATCGCGCTCGACTTCCGCATGTGGGTCCGCGAGGCCTGCGACCGCACCGCTGCCCAGATCAAGGCGCTTCAGCGGGCCTTGGTCGCCAAGGCCGAACCGCACGCCGCCACCCTGATGCCGGGCTTCACCCACCTGCAGCCGGCCCAGCCGGTGACCTTCGGCCACCACCTGATGGCCTATGTGGAGATGTTCGGCCGCGACGCGAGCCGCTTCGCCGACGCCCGGGCGCGGATGAACGAGAGTCCTCTCGGCGCCGCAGCGCTGGCGGGATCACCGTTCCCCATCGACCGGCACATGACCGCCAAGGCGCTCGGCTTCGACGCGCCCCTGGCCAACTCCCTGGACGCCGTCGCCGATCGTGACTTCGCGCTGGAGGCCCTCGCGTCGGCCACGATCTGCGCCGTGCACCTGTCGCGCCTGGCCGAAGAGATCGTGATCTGGATGACGCCGCAGTTCGGCTTCGTGAAGCTGACCGACGCCTTCACCACCGGCTCCTCGATCATGCCGCAGAAGAAGAACCCTGACGCCGCCGAGCTGATCCGCGCCAAGGCCGGCCGGATGCTGGGCTCGTTCACCCAGCTGACCGTGGTCATGAAGGGCCTGGCCCTGACCTATTCGAAGGACATGCAGGAGGACAAGGTCCCCGCCTTCGAGGCCTTCGACGCCCTGGAGCTCAGCCTGCGCGCCATGGCGGGCATGGTCGCCGACCTGGAGCCCGTGCCCGAGCGCATGGCCGCCGCCGCCGGCGCCGGCTTCTCCACCGCCACGGACCTGGCCGACTGGCTGGTCCGCGAGCTTGGCCTGCCGTTCCGCGACGCCCACCACATCACCGGCGCGGCGGTGAAGCGCGCCGAGACCCTGGGCTGCGACCTGCCCTCCCTGCCGCTGGCCGAACTGACGGCGCTGGACCCCGCCATCACCCAGGGCGTTTATGACGTGCTGACCCCGGCCGCTTCGGTGGCCAGCCGCACCAGCTACGGCGGAACCGCGCCCGATCAGGTGCGCGCCCAGATTAAGCGTTGGAAGGAAATCCTCGCATGAGCCTTCGCACCCTCCTCCTTATCGGCGCCGCGGCGACCGCGCTCGCCGGCTGCGGCAAGCTGGGCGACCTGGAAAAGCCCGGCCCGCTGAACGGCTCCGGCACCGCCACCACCCGCAAGGCCGACGAAAAGCAGCGCCAGGCCCAGGACCCGCAGCGGCCGGTCGACACCGTCGACTCCCGCGACATCTCCACCGACCCGGCCCCGCCGCGCGCCGCGCCGATCCCCGGCGCGCCCAACGATCCCTTCGGCTCCGCGCCGCGCGGGGCGCTGCCCAACGACTATTCCAATCCGCGATGAACCACTTCGAGCTTCAGGGGGGCGAGCTCTATTGCGAAGGCGTGCCGCTGGCGAAGATCGCCACTGAGATCGGCACGCCCGTCTACGTCTATTCGTCGGCGACGCTTGAGCGGCACTTCACGGTCCTGCGCGACGCCCTGACCGGCGCGGGCCTGGTCGATCCGCTGATCGCCTATGCCGTGAAGGCCAATTCCAACGTCGCCGTCCTGCGCACCCTCGCCAACCTCGGCGCCGGCGCCGACGTGGTCTCCGAGGGCGAGATCCGCCGGGCCCTGGCCGCCGGCGTGCCGCCCGAGCGCATCGTCTTCTCCGGCGTCGGCAAGACCGAAGGCGAGATCGCCTTCGCGCTGTCCACGGGCGTCAACGAGATCAACGTCGAGTCCGAGCCAGAGCTTCACCTGATCAATCAGGTCGCCCAGCAGATGGGGACCCGCGCCACCGTGGCGATCCGGGTCAATCCCGACGTCGAGGCCGGCGGCCACGCCAAGATCTCCACCGGCAAGGCGGAGAACAAGTTCGGCGTCTCGCTCTCCGAGGCCGAGCGGCTCTACGCCAACGCCGCCAACATGTCGGGCGTGCGCCCGGTCGGCGTCACCTGCCACATCGGCAGCCAGATCACCGACCTCGCGCCCCTGGAAGCCGCCTTCCGCAAGATGCGCAAGCTGGTGGAGCGCCTGCGCGGCGAAGGCCACCAGATCGAGCGCCTCGACCTCGGCGGGGGCCTGGGCGTGCCCTACTTCAACCAGCCGACTCCGCCCGAGCCCTCGGCCTACGCCGCCATGATCGCCGACGTCATGAAGGGCCTGAACGACATCCAGTTCGCCTTCGAACCCGGCCGGATGATCGTCGCCAACGCCGGCGTCCTGGTCGCGCGCGTGCTGCACATCAACGCCCGCCCGGAAGGCCGCAAGTTCCTGGTCCTCGACGCGGCCATGAACGACCTGCTGCGCCCGGCCATGTACGACGCCTATCACGACATCCGCCCGGTGAAGCCGCGCCCAAATGACTCTGGGGGGGGCGAGCCGGTGACCTATGACGTGGTCGGCCCGATCTGCGAGACCGGCGACACCTTCACCCGCGACCGCGCCCTGCCGCCCCTGGAAGCCGGCGACCTGATCGCCTTCATGAGCGCCGGGGCCTATGGCGCGGCCATGTCCAGCGAGTACAACTCCCGCCTGCTGGCGCCGGAGGTGCTGGTCAAGGGCGACGCGTTCGCGCTTGTCCGCCCGCGGCCGACCTACGAAGACATGCTGGCCAGGGAACAGCCCGCGCCCTGGCTCTGAGACCCTAAGAAACCACCGGAGGAACGCCCGATGTCTCCCATTCCCAAGCGCGGCACGGTCGCGGTCACCGGCGCGGCGGGGTTCCTCGGCGGCTGGACGGTCCGGCTCCTGCTGGACAAGGGCTACCGGGTCCGCGCCTGCGTCCGCAACGCCGATGACGACAGCCGCGTGGGCTTCCTGAAGGCCATGCCGGGCTACGCTTCGGGCCGCCTCACGCTGCACAGCGCCGACCTCGACAATCCCGGCTGTTTCGACGCGGCCTTCGCCGGCTGCAATGGCGTGGCCCACATCAGCCACGTCTCGAACTACGTCGACCCCGACTATGTGCGCCGCACCTGCGACCACATCATCGCCAGCGTCGAGAACGCCGGCAGCGTCACCCGCGTGGTGGTCACCTCCTCCATCGCCGCGGTTATCTCCGAGATGGATCTGCAGGAGATCGTGCGCCGCCCGGTGTTCTACGAGGACCGCTTCCCCGACGAGATGAACCCCAAGCGCACGCCGGAGCGCGGCCAGGGCTACTCCATGGGCAAGCTGATCGCCGAGCGCGCCTTCGCCGACGCCGCGGAGCAGAGCGGCCGGTGGGACGCCATCACCTGCTGCCCGGGCGACAACGTCGGCCCCATCCAGTCGGCCCACCAGAAGGACATGGGCCCCTGGCAGCACCTGATCGAACAGATGCTCGAAGGCCACTGCCGCCAGACCGACGTCTACCGTCCCTGGATGACCGTCGACGTGCGCGATGACGCCGCCTGCCACATCGGCCTGCTGGAAAGCGCCGAGGTGCTGAACGGCGAGCGGTTCATCGCCTGGTCCACCGACACCCGCAACGTCGAGGACATCTGCGCCAGCATCGACCGCCTGCTCCCGGAGCTGCGCCACGACACGCCCCCGGTCACCGATCCCTTCCCCGAGCGCATCCAGGCGCGGGAAGCCGAATTCCGGTCGATCTGGGCGCTGGGCGACCTGCGCAACGATCGCATCCGCGCGGTCACCGGCGTGGAATTCCGACCGCTCGACGACTCGATCCGCGACTGCGTCGAGTCCTTGTTGTCGGTGGCCAAGGTGAAGCCGAAGGTACGGGCTCCCGCCTAGACCGCCTTTTGGGGCCCCGCAGATGCCTGATCGCACACTTGACCGGCGCACCCTGATCGCCGCCGGCGCGGCCGCGGCCGCACTGGCCCCCGCCGCCGCCAAGGCCGCTGTCCGTTGGTCGCCCGGCGGGATGGACGCCGTCCGCAAGCTCGCGGCCGAGCTGGAGATCCGCGGCCTCGTCGTGCTGAACGCCGGCCATCCGGTGCTGACCTATGGCGAGCCCGCCGCCGTCGACCGCATCGCGTCCTGCCGCAAGTCGTTCCTCAGCGCGCTCTACGGCATCGCCATCCGCGACCAGAAGATCGACATCGACCAGACCCTGGCCCAGGTGGGTATCGACGACCCCGCCGGCCTCACGCCCACCGAGCGGTCGGCCACCATCCGCCAGCTGCTGCAGGCCCGCTCCGGCGTCTACATCCCCTCGTCCGCCGAGACCCCGGCCATGAAGGCCGCGCGGCCGGCTCGCGGCAGCCACCCGCCCGGGACGTTCTGGTACTACAACAACTGGGACTTCAACGTGCTGGGCGAGGTCTACCAGCGCCTCACCGGCTATGGCGTCTTCCAGGCCTTCGAGCACCAGTTGGCCCGCCCGCTCGGCTTCCAGGACTTCGATCCGATGAAGCACGCGGGCTACGGCTACGATCCCGCCGCCCCGCGCTTCCCGGCCTACAACCTCGCCCTCTCGGCCCGAGACATGGCCAAGTTCGGGCAGCTCTACCTGCAGACCGGCCGCTGGCAGGGCCGCGAGCTCATCCCCGCCGACTGGGTGGCGCTGACCACCAAGACGCCGACCGCCACCGGTCGCGCGCCCGGCATCCTCTCCGGCTACGGCTACCTGTGGTGGGGCGATCGCGACCCGTCGGCCAGCGGCCTGCCGCCCGGCAGCTACACCGCCGCCGGCAATGGCGGGCGCCACATCGCCGTCCTGCCGGCCATCGACACGGTCGTCGCCTTCCAGCCCTTCGAGCTGGAGGGCAAGCCGCAGGCCAAGGTCTACACCGACCCCGGCGGCCTCGACCGGCTGCTGAAGCAGATCATCGCCGCTCGTCAGACTCTCTAGGCGAACACCACCATCGCCGCGCGCACGGCCATGACCAGCAGCACCACCGAGCCGATCATGAAGATCGAGAAGCGCGCCATGATGTGGTTGACCGTCGCCTGCACCAGGCTGTGCACGATGCGGATCGCCACATAGGCCCAGGCCAGCCAGGCATTCAGCCCCACGCCATGGCCGATCAGCGCCAGCGTCAGCGCCGTGGCGTAGAACAGCGTCGGCTGCTCCATCAGGTGGTTGTAGTTGTCGGCCTTCCAGCGGACCTGCGGCGGGATCATCTCCTCGAGCTGTGAGGACGGTCCGCGCGGATCATAGGTCTTGCCCGACGCCAGCATCGCCGGGATGCGCGTTGCGTAGAGCCACGCCCACATCACGAACGACCAGAGCACCAGCGCGATCACCGGCGCATAGATGGAACCGATCATGGACCCCTCCCGATTCGTCAGGAGGTCAGTTGGCGCGCGCAGGGCCGCGGCGTCCACCCGCAGGGTCTTTGCAACCACCTTCCGCCCCGCGAGCTATTGAGGCAGGGACGCCGCATAGGGCCATTTCTGATGCCAGCCGATGATCGCAGCGCCGCCGGGCCTGGGACCCGCGATTTCGGGTTCTCATCCTACTCGGACGATACGCCGCGCGACGCGCGCGTGAGGCCGGAGCGAGCCCCTTGGGCCGCGCCGCCATGGGCCCCCGAGACGACCGTGACGGAGCCGCCGCCGCGACGCCTGCGCGCCTGGCCAGGTGTGGCGATCGGACTGGTCTTGGTGGGCGCCATCGCCTCGGGCGTGGGCCTCACCCGTCTGTCGCGCCACGCGCCGTCCGCAGACCAGGAAGAGGCGTCTGTCGTTCCGCGTCTGCAGGTGGTGCGCTCGCCATTGCCGACGCCGGCGCCCGCGCAGGCGGAGCCCCTGGCCGCCAACCTGCCGCCTCCGAACACCCTGCCCGCCGGCGTTGCCTCGCAGCCGCCGATCCAGGCTGCCCTGGCCTCGCCGCCGGTTCCGGCGCCGCCGCCCGCCCTCGCGTTGCAGGACACGCCTCGGCGCCGTGAAGCGCCCGCGCCCCTGTCGCCGGCAGAGCCTGCGCCGCTTCCACCGATACGGGCGGCCCCGCCTGCGGTGATGGCCGACGCACGAACGTTGCCGGGACCCTGCGAGAGTCTTCGGTCCTACGCCGAGCAACTGGTCTGCAGCGATCCGCAATTCAGCGCCGCCGACCACCGCCTGCGGCGCGCCTTCAGCGCGGCGCTCCGTTCCGGTGTGCCGGAGGACGAGCTCCGGGCCGACCAGGAGGAATGGCTAAGAGTTCGCGAGAGCGCGGCCCGCGCTTCCCGCGGCGCTCTGATGGCCGTCTACCACCAGCGAATCGACGAGCTAGAGTCCGCGGCCGCTGAAGGGCCCGATTGACGCGTCAGAGATCGCCGCAGGTGTTCATGTTGACCGGCTTGTGGTCGGTCCGCGTCCAGCCGGACGCGCCCTTGGCAAACTCCGCCGCCCGCGAGCCGTTCTGGGCCTGATTGAATTTCGGATCGAACCCGGCCCAGGTCATCGAGACCACCACCCGCGCGACGATGCCCTTGGCGGTGTCGTCGGCCGTCACCGTCCGCTCGGCCTTGCAGGCCACGTCGAAGCCCTGGCACTTCTTCTCGGTCGCGGTCTGCTTGCACAGCGGATCCTGCGCGATGATCTCGCCGCGCCATTTCAGGATCTCGCCATCGAGGCCGGCGAACTTCGCCGCGGCCGGGTCGCCGCCGCTCGCCGCCTGGCCGCCGCCGCCGCAACCGCTCAGGGCGCTACCGAGGATCATGAAGGCCGCCAGGGTGGCCGCGCGTGTCGTCAAGGTCGTTGGCTCCATCGAGAGGTAACGCTGCGAAAGCTGCACAGATGCGGCGGCATTAGGGCGCGCCGGCATTTCCCGGCCCGGCGATCGCCCGTCCTCAGGCCCGCGTCCAGCAGAATCCGATTGTAGCGGCGACTCGCCGCGACGCTGACCGAAAATGGTCACGGCGCCCGTCAGCGCTCGGCGCACCCGAGGGGCGCCCACGGTCGAACGCCCTCGGCTCCGACGCCGCGCCGGTCCCGTCTGGAATGAAATACAGGTAACGTCGTTGTGTGATAAATATCATATATTCAATATGATAACGCCTGTTTAGAGGCCCATACATATTTCATAATCGCAAGATTCCGCTTCACAAACGCGGGGACGCGCGCAGAAATTGACGCCGTGTCCAAAAATTCACCGCCGGCCACAAGGCGGGAATGCGGACTCGGGAGGATAGAAATGATCCGCAGGCGCCTCTACGCCGGCTCGGCGTTGACTCTTGTCCTGGCTCTGGGCGCGTCCCGGGCCGTCGCTGCAGACGCGGCCGCCGCCGCGCCGCCGACGGCCAGCGAAGTCGTCGTCACCGGGTCCTACATCGGCGGAACGCCGCAGACAGCCGCCCTGCCGGTCGACATCGTCACGCAGGAGATGCTCAAGAAGCAGGGCGCGCCGACGGTGATCGAGATCATCAAGCAGCTGCCCGAATCCTCCGGCGTGATCGGGGAATCGAACCAGTTCGTCGCCGGCGGCCGCGGCCAGGGGCTCTACGGCGTCTCGACGGTCAATCTGCGGGGCCTGGGCCCCGAACGGACTCTCGCCCTGTTCAACGGACACCGTCTGCCGCAAGCCTTCGCGCTGGCGCCGGATCTCAACATGCTGCCGCTCTCGGCCATCGGCCGGGTGGAGGTGCTCAAGGACGGCGCGGCCGCCACCTATGGGTCGGACGCCATCGGCGGCGTTGTGAACTTCATCACCAAGCGATCCTTTGACGGCCTCGAAGCCGGCGGCGACTATCGCCAGATCGACGGATCCAAGGGCGGAGACTGGACCGCCAATCTCACCTGGGGAAAGGTCGGCGGGACCTGGGACGCCCTGATCTCCGGGGGCTATCAGCACCGTTCGGAATTGCCGGTGCTCGGCAAGTCCTTCGCCCACAGGGCCTATGACCTGAACCCGGAAGGCGGCTGGACGGGCGGCGGCAACCCCGAAGCGTTCACGCCCGCCACAGCGACGGGCATACCGATCGCCGGCGGGCGCCTCGACCTCGGCTGCACTGCGCTGGGCGGGCAACTCACGACCGCCAATGCGAACGCCGCGCCGCTGCTGCCGTGGACGAGCTGCCGAGGTCAGTACTCCATCTGGGACAACCTCGAGGAGAAGGAGGATCGCTACCAGCTGTTCGGCCAGCTCAACTGGAAGTTCGCCGACCACCACGAGCTGCATCTCGACGCAACCTACAGCTACACCAACCTGCCCTTCTTCAAGTCATCGCCCTCCTATGTGACGACCCGGCCGGTGCCCTTTGCGGTGATGCCGACGGGCTTCGCCACTATCCCGGCGCTGACGGTCGGCGGACCGCCGGTGTCCTCGCTGGCCTATTTCGTGCCGGCGACGAACCCGGGCTTCGCCGCCTACCTCGCCGCCAACCCGGCACAGTTCCCGGCCGGCACGGCCGGCGCGCTGATGACCATCGGCACGTTCCGGCCCTACCTGACCGGCGGCAACCCGCTCTACAACTACTCACACGGCGTCGGCGGCCGCTACTGGCACGACCAGATCCTGCTCGACGCGGGCCTGAAGGGCGATGTGACCTCGGCGATCAAGTACGACGTGAACTTCAGCTACGGCCGCTACAAGTCGTTTGGCGAAGGGCGCGACAGCCTGACCGACCGACTGGAACTCGCCCTGCGCGGCCTGGGCGGTCCCAATTGCGACTACAAGACGGGCACGCCGGGCGCCGGCGGCTGCCAGTGGCTCAATCCCTTCTCCAACGGCATCCCGGGCGCGCCCAATCGCGGGCTGACGAACCCCGGCTTCGTGTCCTCGCTCGCCAACACCGCCGCGCTCGCCGACTGGATCATGCCTGTCCAGACGGCCAATACGAACTTCCAGGACTACGAACTGAACGCCGTGCTGTCGGGCGCCCTGCCGTGGAGCCTGCCGGGCGGCGAGATCAAGTGGGCCGGCGGCGTCCAGTGGCGTCACAACGACTACAAGACCGGCTACAGCCAGTTCGGCAACGAGGTGATCTCGCCCTGCTCGAACTCGGCCCCGCCGGTCGGGGTCAACGACTGCATCTTCCCGTCGAACCCCAACCCCGCCGTCACCACCGGCACCGGCCCCAACGTGTTCGGTCCGGTCTCCGTCCCGGTCGACATCAGCCAGAACATCTACGCGGCGTTCGGCGAACTCAACCTGCCGATCACCGACACCCTCGTCCTTGAGTTGGCGGCGCGGTACGAGGACTACGGCAACCTTGGCGGCGACACCTTCAACCCGCAGGCCCGCCTGCGCTGGCAGGCCAACGATTGGCTCGCCTTCCGCGGCTCGGTGGGCAGCACCTTCCGCGCGCCGCCCCAGGCCTCGCTGATCCCCAATCCCACCACCGGCCTGCAGCAGGTTCTCGGCACCTTCATACCGGTCTCGACGATCGGCAATCCGAAGCTCCAGCCCGAGACAGCGCTGGTCTACAGCCTCGGCGTCATCGCCCAGTCCGGCGGCTTCCGGGGGACGATCGACTACTGGAACTACGACTTCCAGAAGGTGCTGACCTCCGAGCCGCTCGCCCCGGTGATCAGCGCCGTCTTCCCGAACGGGGCCAGCGGCGCGAACAACTGCGCCAGCCCGGCGCTGACGGCCTTCATCGCCTCCCACCTGGTGTTCAACGGGCCCTGCGGGCCAGGTGTCGTGGCGGTCAACCTGCAGGCGATCAACGGGCCGAAGGTGAGGACCGACGGCGTCGACTTCGACTTCAGCTACCAATGGCCCGAACTGCTCGGCGGCGAGGTCACCGCCACCAGCCTCTTCACCTACGTCCACGAGTACTCGGTCGGCGCGCTGCAGATCGGGACGGTGACGATCCCGGCGTTCCAGGCGGCCGGCTTCTACAATTCCGGCCAGATCGCCTATCCGATCCCGAGGTGGAAAGGGACGTTCGGCCTGAACTACGCGCGCGGCCCGATCAACCTGCACTACCAGGTGCGCTACATCGATCACTACGTCGATCAGCGCTCGGCGCTCTTCGCCTTCAACCCGATCTACGTGACCCCGACGAACCCCACGGGGATCGTCACCGCCGGGCGGAAGATCAAGGAGCAGCTGCTGCAGGACGTGACCCTGCTGTGGGACGCGCCGTACGACACGCGGATCACGCTGGCGGTCACCAACATCTTCGACAAGGACCCGCCGTTCGCGCGAACCGACATCAACTACGATGCCCTGACGGCCGACCCGCTCGGCCGGACGGTCAAGATCGGCGTGCAGAAGAAGTTCTAGCCGCGCTCAAACCCGCCCCGGCGGCGCGCGTCGCCGGGGTCTGGAGCCCTAGTCCAGGGCGCCGATGTAGGGCAGCCCCCGGAAGGCGCCGCTGGCGTCCATGCCGTAGCCGACCAAAAATCGGGCCGGGGCTTCCCAGGCCACGAAGTCCGGCTCGATGGCCCGGGGCGTCGGCCAGGGCTTGGAGGCGAATACGCTGGTGAGCACCCGCGCCGCGCCCGCGTCGCGCACCAGCCGCGCGGCCTCCGAGAGCGATAGCCCGGTGTCGAACACGTCGTCGATGACCAGCGCCGTGCGCCCGGCGAGCGGCCGCTGCAGGTCCGCGCGCACTTCGCAGCGCCCCCGGCTCGCCCGCTCGTCGCCGTAGGAGGCGAGCCAGATCGCGTCGAACCCCACGTTGCGCCCGGCCCGCGACAGGGCCCGCATGAGGTCCGCGCAGAACCACAGGCCCCCGGTCAGCAGGCAGACGGCCACCGTGTCGTCGTCGATCCGCGGCGCGATCACCTTGGCCAGCGCCTCGACGCGGGCGGCCACCTCGTCCTCGGCCAGCAGGACGGTGGGAAGGGTCTGGGTCATTGGGGGTCCGTCAGTCAGGGATGGGTCGGCAGGGCGTCCGGGCTGCCGGGCGGCAGGGGCTTGGCGTCCTCGATCGGCGGCGGCGCCGCGGCGGTCGGGGTCACCACGGCGCGGTTGGCGAGGGGAATCTTGACCCCGCCCTTCGGCGCCGGGCCAAAGGTCACCTCCAGGTCGCGCATGCCGGCCGGCGGGTCGACCACCGCCACGGCGAAGTGGCGCACCGCGTGGGCCGGCACATTGGGATCGATCGGCCGCGCCAGCTTGGTGGTCAGCGGCTTGCCGCCCTTGTCCAGCAGGCTGACCTTCAGCTCCGGCGAGACGGCCGCGGCGTCGCGGATGTTGCGGATCCGCCCAGTCACCGACAGCACCGGCCGACCGCCCTGGAACGCCGGGTCGGCGCGCACGCCCTCGATCACCAGGCCCAGCGTGTTCACCGGCACGCCGACGCTGGTGTAGGCCTTGCCGCTGGCCGGCCAGGCGCGGACCACCTGGTCGCGGAAGATCAGGGCCGCGGCCACCAGGGCCACGATCACCGCTGCGCTGCCGGCCCAGATCATCACCTTGGCGTTGGCTTCGCGCCGGGCGGGCGTCTCCGGCTTGGCGGGCTTCGCCGCCTTGGCCGCTTTCTCAGCGGCGGCGGCCTGGGCCGGCGTCTCCGGCCCCTCGACCACGAGATCGTCGACCGCATAGGCCTTGGCCGGCGCGGGCGGAGGCGCCGGCTTCGGCGCGGCGGGCGTCGGCGCCGCGGGCGCCGCCGCCTCGGAATCGGCCTGAGCCACCCAGCGCGCGCCGCAGTTGGAGCACTTCACCTGACGGCCCGCCTTGATCCGCGAGTCGTCCACGAAATAGCTGGTCGCGCATTCCGGACAGGTGAGGATCATGCCGGCGGGTTCCGGCAGGGTCGGGCGGGGATTTCGTACCGAATGTGAATTTCGGACTTCCGTTGTTCGTGGCCGCGCGGGATCCGGCGAATCCCGCCGCGCCCGCATAACAGACGCATCTAGGGGGTCGAAGCTAACGCAGGGGAAAAATCGGGCAAGCTGTCCTGACCGGACTGCGCGATCTCAGTTGAAGTCTTCGCGCAGCATCACCGAGGAGCCCACGCGCCCGACGCCCGGGATCGCGCTCAGCCGGTCGACGAAGCTCGACAGCTCCTGGGTGTTCTTCACCCGCACCACCATGAAGGCGTCCACCGGCCCGGTGACCGAGTAGTAGTTGGTGATCTCCGGCCAGCCGCGGAACTTCGCCACCACCGGCGCGCAGGGCCGCTGGCTGAAGGTCACCGACAGCACCGCGCGCAGGCTGTTGTCGGTCCGCTCGCCCAGGATCGCCCGGTAGCCGATGATCACCTCGTCGCGTTCCAGCCGCGCGACGCGGGCCTGAACCGCCGTGCGCGACAGGGCTACCGCGGCGGCCAGCGCGGTCACCGACATGCGCCCATCCTGGCGCAGAAGCGCGATCAGCTTCTCATCGATGGCGTCGCGCGCGCCGACGATTTGACTATCAATCGGTTGGTTTTCGACCATTTCGTCAGGCCCTGCCGCCGTCTTGTTTATGGCGACGCGATGCTTCCAACGCCACAATCGATGCTGACTAGAAGCTGTCAAGGAGGCCGTCGGAGGGCAGTGCGCGCACACGGTTGCGCAGGGCCCGTTCAGGCGTCGACCCATGCGTGCGTTTCGCCACCGTCTCCAGCCTCACCGCCGCGCCGCCCTGCCCGCCGGCCTGATCGCGTTGCTGATGGCCACGGCCGCCTGCGCCGCGCCCGCCGCGCCGCAGCTCAGCGCCGTCGACCGTTCGGTCCGCCCCGGCGACGACTTCTACAGCTTCGCCAACAA
>JACXTT010002626.1_pt1 | contig 28328 bp, 20 predicted proteins | sample 9270951 | NCBI WGS metagenome assembly JACXTT01 (sample SAMN15532306, study PRJNA645909) | rock metagenome | isolation source: weathered quartz diorite | place: Puerto Rico | collected 2017-06-21 | reverse complement strand
CCGCACCGCGGGCGTGGCCGAGCCGCCGGGCATTGGGCGCGGAGTGACGCCGTGAGCGACGTCGTCGACACGCGCGAGAAGGTGCTCATCGTCGACGACGAGGAGTCGATCCGGAACCAGCTCCGCTGGGGCTTGGCGGAGGAGTTCGAAGTGTTCGCCGCGGGCACCGCCGACGATGCACGCCGAATCCTACGCTCGGAGATTCCCGGGTTGGTGACGCTCGACGTCGCGCTCAAGACGCCGGGTCGACCCGACGACGAGGGGCTCCAGCTGCTCGACGAGATCGTCGACCGCTACCCCCATACCAAAGTGGTCATGGTCACCGGCGACACTCGCCCCGAGAACGCGCTGCTCGCGATTCGCCGCGGCGCGGTGGACTGGTATGCAAAGCCGATCGAGCTGGAGGAGCTGCTCGCGATCCTGCGCCGCGCGATGCACATCCGCCGCATCGAGCAGGTTTCCGAGCCCGAGCCCGTGAGCGGCCGGAAGCGCTACCACCGGCTGGTCGGCGAGTCCGACGCGATCCGGCGCGTGTTCGGGCTGGTGCAGCGGGTCGCGCCGACGGATGCCACGGTGCTGATCGTGGGCGAGAACGGCACCGGCAAGGAGCTCATCGCGCATGCGATCCACGAGGCCAGTGGTCGGCGCGGCGGCCCGTTCGTGCCGATCAATTGCGGCGCGATCCCCGAAATGTTGCTCGAGAGCGAGCTGTTCGGCCACGAGCGCGGCGCGTTCACCGACGCGCATCGCACGCGCGAGGGCAAGCTCGAGATCGCGGGCGGCGGTACGGTGTTCCTGGACGAGATCGGCGATCTCCCCGGGCACCTCCAGGTCAAGCTGCTGCGATTCCTGCAGGACCATCGCGTGGAGCGTGTCGGCGGGCGCGAGTCGAAGCTCGTCGACGTGCGTGTCGTCGCCGCGACCAATCGCGACTTGCACGCCGCGATGGCGACGGCTCGGTTTCGCGAGGATCTCTACTACCGCCTCAGCGTGGTCACGATCCAGGCGCCGCCCCTGCGCGAGCGGGGGGACGACCTGCGGCTGCTGGGCGAGTACTTCTTCGACTTCTACTGTCGCCACTACAAGCGCCGTCTCAAGGGTTTCACCCAGTCGGCGTTGCGGGCGATCCAGACCCACCCGTGGCCCGGAAACGTGCGCGAGCTGGAAAACCGCGTCCAGCGCGCGGTGATCCTGGCTCAGGACGCCTACGTTCGGCCCGAGGATCTCGAACTCGTCGAGCGCCGCGAGCAGCCGCCGCGCTCGCTCCACGAGGCGCGGGAGCAGGCCGAGCGCGAGCTGATCGTGGACGCGCTGACGCGCAACGCCGGCAACATCACCCGTGCGGCTCGCGACATCGACGTCAGCCGGCCCACATTTCACGATCTGCTGCGCAAGTACGCCATCGACGCCGGGAGATACCGCCGACCGGAAGCGGCCGACGCTGCCGACGAGGACGACGACGAGCCCGTCACCGGGGCGCCGCCGGCGCGCTGACGGCCCAAACGGACACCCCGCCCAGGCATCGCCTGGACGGGGTGTGTCATTATGGGGGACGTCGTTCTCGGAATCGCGGGCCGCACGCGAGTTTCTTCGAACTAGCCCCCCGACTCCGTGTCGGTTCGGCGGACGTGCCGTCATCCAACGGTGTACGTTTTTGGACGCACCCGCGCCCCAACGGGTTCATGGCATGAGGGATGTTCCGGGCGTCGAGGTTGTGATTCGGCAAATCCTTGCGTCGGGGCTTGTGATCTTCGTGACAGGCATGGAGAGGTGACGTGCAGCAGGGATACTTTCTCGCCATTGCGGGCAACATCGGCGTCGGCAAGACCGAGCTGACGCACCGGCTGAGCGACGAGCTCAACTGGGCCGCGTACTACGAGCCGGTGATTCAAAACCCCTACCTCGATGCCTTCTACGACAACATGTCGCGCTGGAGCTTCCACCTCCAGATCTACTTCCTGAGCGAGCGCTTCAAGGCTCAGGTCGAGATCGGCAGGAGCCCGCTGCCGTTCATCCAGGATCGCACGATCTACGAAGACGCCGAGATCTTCGCGCGCACCCTTCACGCCCAGGGCTCGATGAGCGACGTCGACTACGACAACTACGTGTCGCTGTTCGGGTGCATGGTGTCGTTCCTCAGGAAGCCCGACCTGATCCTGTATCTCAAGGCCAGCCCGCAGACGTTGATGCGGCGCATCGCTCAGCGCGGCCGGCCCAGCGAGCAATCGATCACGACGGACTACATCGCGCGACTCAACGACGCCTACGACGACTGGATGCGGCGCGCGCGCGCCGAGCTGGAAGTCGTGGAGATCGACACCGAGTGCGTACCGCTGCAAGGCGAGACGCCGGCGTTCCGCCAGCTCGTGACGGATCTCAAGCGGCGCTATCCGCCGCAGGTCGAACTCAGGCTCGACACCGGACGCCGGTGAGGTCGGGCGTCGAGACCACGCTCGCGAGCTCGTTGCAGCGCCCCGCTGCTAGTGCTCCATGACGAACCGCCCCGAGAGCGAGCGACCGTCGGCCCGCAGGCGATAGAAGTAGACGCCGCTCGGGGCGAGCTGCCCGCGGTCGTCCCGACCGTTCCACGAGACCGTGTGGTCGCCCGCGCCGCTCACCTCGTCGACGAGCGCGCGCACGCGTCGGCCGCGTGCGTCATAGAGGGCGAAGTACACGCGCGCAGGCTGGGGCAGCGAATACGCGAAACTCGCGCCCTCCCGCGCCGGGTTCGGCCGCGCCGGTCCGAGCCGTACCGCGTTCGGCGCGCCGCCCGTCGGAACGTCGAGCGGTCCGCCGATCTTGAGCGTCCCACCCATGGCGGCGTGAACGCCGCACTGATAGAACAACGTGTCCGGGGCATTGTCGGGGACGACGAACACCAGTTGGCCGCTGGTCACGCCCTGGTTGGTCACGCCGCTCGTGAACTGGCTGCCGGTTCCGGTCACGCGCGCCGTCTTGATGAAGAACGGGTGTCCGACCGCGGTGACGTTGAAGCGGCAGGTCTGTCTGCGGAAGATCGTCAGGCTCGCATTGCTCACCCCGTTGACCAGGTACGCGGTGAGACCGGAATTCACGACGGTGAACGAGGTGTCGACGCCCGTGACGGACGGATGCGAGCGTTCCCCGGCGTTCCCCGACCGCACGAGTTGAACGACGACGACGACGAGGGCGAGCATCAGCGCGGCGACGAACGATTTCATGACGACCCTCCGGTGCTCGAGAGCAGGCTTCGTCCTGCGGCGTGTCCTTCGCACAGGGTGCCACCACCGGGGCTCAGGTGAGGTACCGAATCTTGCGTAGGGGGATCTACCGGTCCGTGCCTGCTTCGCGCCGGTTCAGCCCGCCTGGTGGCCGATCTCGGCCAGCGCCCCCGTGCAGCGTCCGCATACCCCGCCCTCGCCGACGTCGGGGCGGTAGGTCCAGCATCGCTCGCACTTCGGGTACGCCGTCTTCCGCGCCTGCACCCGGTAGGGGGAGCCGGCCGACGACTCGTCGCGACTCGTCGGAACGGTCCGAAGCTCGACCTTGGCGACCATCAAGAAGCCCTTCAGCTCATGCTGGTGCGCCTCGAGAAAACCGGCGTGATCGGCGCGGACCTCGATCACGACGTCGACCTCCATCGTCGTCGCCACGTCCTGGCGCGCGCGCAGCGGCTCGATCTCGGCGTTCACGGCGTCCCGGACCTCGAGTAGCTGCGTCCAGAACTCCTCGTCACAGTCGTCCTTCGGAGGAATCGGGAGCTCGCTGAAGTGGACGCTCTCGGCCTCGAGCGCGAGCGCCGGGTGATGCTGCCAGACCTCCTCGGCGGTGAACGCCAGCGCCGGCGAGGCGGCGATCGCGAGATCATGGAGCGCGCGCCACAACACCGTCTGCGCCGAGCGTCGCGCCGGCGAGTCCGGCGTCTCGGCGTAGAGGCGATCCTTGGCGACGTCCAGGAACACGGCGGAGAGGTGCACGGTGCACAGGTCCAGCAGCACGTCCAGCGCGCGATGGAACAGCCGATTCTTCCAGGCGTCACGGATCTCGACCAGCTTGGCGTTCATGAAATCCAGGAACGCCCGATCCACCCGGCTCAGCTCCTCGTTGCGCAACGCGTCCCGCTTGGGATCGAAGTCGTAGAGATTGCCGAGCAGGAAGCGGAAGGTGTTGCGCACCTTGCGGTAGGCCTCCGCCACCCGTTGCAGGATTTCGTCCCCGCAGCGCACGTCGTTGCGCCAGTCGGTCGCGAGCGCCCACCAGCGCACGACATCGGCCCCGTATCTCGCCATGACGTCCAACGGCGACACCACGTTGCCGAGCGACTTGTGCATCGCCCGCCCCTGCGCGTCGAGCACCCAGCCGTGGGTGAGTACGAGCGTGTACGGGGCGTCACCCGTGAGCCCGACGCTCACCATGAGGGAAGAATTGAACCAGCCGCGGTGCTGATCCGGACCCTCGAAGTACACGACCGGAACGCCGTCGTTTCGTGCCCGGGCCCATTGCTCCTGGAAGCCGGGATGCGTGGCCTGCACCGCGCGGTGCGTGGAGCCCGAGTCGAACCACACGTCGAGGATATCGGTCTCCTTGCGGAACGGACCCGCCGCGCCGCACGCACTGCAGCGCAGTCCGTCGTACGCGAACCGCTCCACCGGCAGCTCGTACCAAGCATCCGAGCCGTGCTCCCGCGTCAGCGCCGCGGCGCGCTCCATGACGCCGGCGTCGAGGAACGCCTCGTCGCAGGATTCGCAATACAGCGCCGGGATGCCGACTCCCCATGCGCGCTGGCGGGACAAGCACCAGTCGGGCCGGCCGCGCACCGATTCGCGGATGCGGTTCTGCGACGCGGCAGGATCCCAGCTCACGCCGTGATCGATCCGCTCGAGACAGCGCTCCCGATGCCCGTCGTGGTCGATGATCATGAACCACTGCTTCGTCGCGCGGAAGATCACGGGACGGTGGCAGCGCCAGCAGTGCGGGTAGGAATGCGTGAAGCTCGACGCCGAGAGCAGCAGGCTCTGTTTGTCCAGCCAGTGGATCACGTCGTCATTGACGTCGAGCACGCTGCGGCCGACGAACGGCTCGACCTCGGCCGTGAAGCGGCCGGCCTCGTCGACGGGACAGGCGACCTCGAGGCCGTTGCGCTGGCCGACGGTGAAGTCTTCCTTGCCGTGCCCGGGGGCCAGGTGCACGAGCCCGGTGCCGTCCTCGAGGCTCACGTAGGGCGTGCCATCGACGACGGGGGAGTCGTTGCCCCAGGGCCCGCGAAACGTCACGCCGACGAGGTCGGCGCCCCGGAGCCGGGCGCGCACGACCGGCTGCTTCCAGCCGACGTCGGCCGCGACTGCCTCGAGCCGCGCTTCGCCCACCAGGAACTCTCCGACGTCCGCGGCGACGACGACGTAGCGAGCGGTCGGATCGACCATCAACCCGCGGTTCGCCGGCAGCGTCCAGGGCGTCGTCGTCCACGCGACCGCCGTCACCTCGGGATGCTGCCGCAACACGCCGGTCGGGTCATGGCGCAGCGGAAAGCGGACGTAGACCGACGGCGAGGGCACGTCGGCGTACTCGATCTCGGCCTCGGCCAGCGCCGTGCGATCCGTGGGACACCAGTGGATCGAGCGCAGGCCCCGTTGCACGTAGCCGCGCTGGGCGAGCCCGGCGAACGTGTCGATGATCGCCGCCTCGAAGCCCCGATCCATCGTCAGGTAGGGGTGTTCCCACTCGCCCCACACCCCCAGCCGCTGGAAGTCCTCGCTCTGCTTGCCCACCCATTCCCCGGCGTACTCGCGGCATCGACGGCGCAGGGTCAGCCGGTCGGGCTGCTCGCCGCGCGCGCGGAATTCCTTGCTCACGTGGATCTCGATCGGCATGCCGTGGTTGTCCCAGCCCGGCAGGAACGGGGCGTCGAGACCCAGAATCGTCGCCGCGCGCACCGCGGCGTCTTTCCACACGTAGTTGGCCGCGGTGCCCATGTGAATGTGCCCGTTCGAGTACGGGGGGCCGTCGTGCAGCAGCCACAGTGGCGCGCCCCGGCGGCGCTCGCGCAGCGTGCGGTAGGCGTTGCGCTCCTGCCACCAGCGGAGCCGCTCGGGCTCGCGGTTCGGCAGATCGCCCTTCATCGGAAACTCGGTCCTGGGCAGATTCAGCGTGTCACGAAACCCTGCCATTCTGGTCCTCCGCGACGGCGCGTGTCGGGGCCAACGAAAAGCGCCCCATCGGCGATGAGCCGTTGGGGCGACGGGAGTCGCGGTACCACCCAACTTCGCGGCGGCCTCGCGGCCGCTACCTCGCTGAGCGCGCGGCAGACGGCCGCGTGCTCGGACCCGATCTCGGGGGCCGTCCGGCCGAGCCTACTGCGGCGCGAACGCCGGTTCGGTCGGCGGCTCGGGGGTGATGTTCGTCGCGCGCGTGGGTGCCGGGCTCACACCGTCCCCGGCTCGCTCGGACGCGCCGCGCGAGTACTCGTCCCCGTCACAGCCTGGTTCGACGCGGCGCAACATCCCACGGAGCGCGAACGCGGTCAACTCACGCGCGCCGAACCCCGTGATCCGTCAGGGTCCGGCCGCGAGTCGATCGGGAGCGCTCGCGGGTCGTCGGCGCTGCGAGCGGGGCGCGAAGTCCGCCAGCACCAGGCAGAGATCCGCGACCGTGGGCGGCTCGTCGCGACCCGCCAGACGTTCCAGCTCGCGCGCCGGACGGCGAACCCCGATGTGCTTCTGGCACGTCCGACCGTAGCGGCGGAGCTCGATCGGACACGGACGCAGGCGTCCCGGTCGGGTGCTCATCGAGGCGAGCGAGCGAGCGATCGCATTCCATCCCAGCGCGTCGCCGCGTTCGGCGCGCGAGTCGGTCTTCGACTCGGCGACGGCAAAGACGGGTCCGCCGCGGGCGCCGGCGCGGTAGAGCGCCCGCGCGAACAAAATCGAGTCGAGCGGCAGGCTTGCGTCGACGCCGCGCGGCACGAGCCCGGTGAGCTCGGCCCACGCCAGGTACGGCGCCGCCCAGTCGGAGTCGGGTCGCGCGGTCGGGAGCCGATCGCGAACGAATGCGACGGGGTCCACCACAGGGCAGAGCTCCCAACGCAGCGTCGAGTCCTCGGGGACTCGCACCTCGAAGTGCAGGTGCGGTGCGGTGGCGCGCCCCGTCCGACCGACCCGCGCGATTCGATCGCCGGCGCTCAGCATCGCCCCTTTGCGAACGCGAAGCGACCCGGACATCAGGTGAGCGTAGACCGTGTACACCAGCGTGCCGTCCTCGAGGTGGTGGGCGATCACCACGTGCGCCCCGTAGCCGCCGAGGCTCCTGCGCTTCGCTGACACGACGACGCCGCTGGCGGCGGCTCGCACGCGGTCCCCGGAGCGGCCGTTGGAAAGGTCGGCGCCATCGTGACCCTCGCGCTCGCCCACGCGGGCGATCAAGCCGCGGTTGACGTGGTAGGCGGGGATCGAACCGAGGGGTTGCTCGAGGTCCAGGCTGTCCCCGACCGGGAACACCCAGGCGCCGCTCCAGGGCCAGCGTCCCTCGACCGCGGGCGTGCACTTCATGAGGCCGGCGAGGCGAGGCGGGTCGCCGACTTCGCGTGCGCTCGACGAGGCTTGCCCCGCCGCGGCCCCGCCGCCGGCGAGCAAGCCCAGCAACACCATCCCCGTGGTCAGGGACCGCACTAACGGACCAAGACCACGCGCGCCGCCCGGTTTGCGCCCCGCATCCGCGCAAAGTAGACGCCGCTCGGCCAGGCTCTCGTCATGGCGGCCGGTACGCGTGCGGTCCAATCCGCCCCGCTGGCGGTCACCGGAACGCTGGCCACTCGCCGGCCACCCGTGTCGAAAACGTCGAGCATCGCGTCACCCCGGTTCGCGGGGGGAGCGCCGGACATGAGCTCGAGGTCGGACCCTGCGACGGCAGGGTTTGGAGCCAGCCACAACGGGGCCGCCGCGGCCGGCGATGCCACCGGGGTCCGCGAGTGGAGCGGTTGCGGGGGCGTCAAGACCCGGCGGCGGAGCATGAATCGAGTGTGTTGGGTGCTGACACCGGTGTAGACGATCTCGACGTTGCCGTCGACGTGTGGCAACACGATGGGTTCGCCTCCTTGTTCGCCGGTCGGGAAGGACAGGTCGGTGCTGGTCACGTCCCAATGGTTATCGGTCCATCGGCGCCGGTAGCGCACCGTCAATCCTTGCGGGCCGGCGAGTGCGAACGCCACGTGGATCGAGTGTTGAGCGTCGACCTCCAGCGCGAGCGTTTCGAACGGGTACGGCAGCGTTTCCAGCACGATCTCCTCCAGCAGCGGGCCCCGCCGCACCTGCTGCACCAGCTCGTTGCCCAAGGCGTCGCTTTGATTCCACAGCACGTAGAGGGCCCCATCGTCGTCGATCACGGCGGCGTACGTCCCCGTGACCTGGGAGTAAACGGAGACCGGTTGGACGGTCGGCATCACGGGGTCGGGGGCGAGGCTCGCGAACCAGATGTAGCCGCCCTGGCGCCGGTCCTGCCACAAGAGGTAGCCGTTTCCGGAGGGTCCGACGCATACGGTGGGATTTTCCGGGATCACGGGTGCGCCGGCGACGACCACCGGCTGGCCCACGGCCGAAGCGTAGTTCATCCGCTCGAACATCAGCTGAACGGTGTCCGCCGTCTGATACTGGAACGCCAAGTAAAGCCCTCCGCGCCCATCGGCGCCCAGCGCGGGGGTCCGACAGTTTCCCGACCGCGAAACGATCGGGCGCTCCAGGGTCCATCGACCGAGGATGCGGGCGCGATAGTAGACTTCCGAGCGGCCCCGGCGCGAATCGCTCCACGCAACCGCGAGATCGCCTCCCGGCAGGATGGCGAGCGTGGGGTTGAGCGCGGACCCCGTCGAATGACTCAAGACCATCGGCTGGTCCCAGCCGGTGCTGGTTCTCAGCACGACCTGCGGGCGGCCGCTCAGGTACTCGCTGGTGACCACGTACTGGATGCCGCTGTCGTCGTGCCCCGCCGCGCGGGCCGGCGTGCGGGAGGTGACCGGGTTGAAGCCGGCCCCCGTCCAGTCTTCTGCGGGCTGCCAGCCGAGCGGGCGCACGCGTAGCCGAACCCGCGAGCTGTCGCCGACCGATGCGATGTCCTCGAGCGCCGAATTCGTCAGGCTCCCGTCGAACGATCGGAGCGCCGGCACCGTGAAATCGTCGAGGCGGGTGATTCCGAGCGCACCCGGCAGCGGGTCGCTTGCGTCGCCGCGGTTGCGCCCGAGCTGTAGATCGTAGTCGCCGTCTCCTTCGACGACGACGGGCACCGCGGGGCCGTTCACGTGATAGAGCAGGAACCCTTCACCCGGAAGGTTGCGGTCGTAGTCCACGCGTCGCCGATTCTCGATCAGGAAGTGCTCCGGCGAGTTCTCGCCCTGCGGCCAGACGTCGATGAGGTCCGTGGAGCTCTCGAGCGGCGCCAGGGTGATCGTGGTGTCGCGTGCGGGGTGGACTGTGCGATCCCAGCCGAAGAACTGGACCGACCAGCCGCCGATGTGGACCGGAGTCTCGGGGGAGCGGTCGTCGCCGCCGTAGGCGCCACTCGACATCAGAGACCAGTTTCCCGGGCCGACGTTGCGGGGGTCGTTGAAGTCGTAGAGATCGGGCAGCCCCAACGTGTGTCCGAACTCGTGGCAAAACGGGCCGACCTCCGACAACGCCCCCGGGTGGAACAGTGACATCTCGGGAAGCACCGTGAACCGATCGATCAGCATCGGCCGGTTGTTCGTGCCCGGGACGTACGTCGAAGTGATGTAGGCGGCGCTCTGGTTCCATCCGCCGCTCAGCTGCGAGGTGAACGTCCAGAGTCGGTTCCGATCACCGCTTTCGCCGCCGACGCCGGAGTGGACCAGCCAGACCATGTCGACGTAGCCGTCGAGATCCTTGTCGAACTCGGTCCAGTTTACGCTCGCCTGCCCGAGTCGCAGCGCGTCCCTCACGTATCCGGCCTCGTTGCGTGGCGTGAGCACGGCGGTGAGCCCGTACGTTTCGGCGGCGTAAAACGCCTCGGTCTGCGGCAGCGTCACCGACGCGACGACGCGCCCGGTGAGCCGGACGCGTCCGCGAGACACCCACTTCCAGTACTCGGCCACCGAGCCCGTGGGGATGGCCTGCGTCGTGTCGAATAGCAGCCGCTGGAAGTCGCTCGCCGAGTAGCGAATCGAGTCGTCGGCGAACGACACGAGCATGACGGGGATGTTCCAGCTTCCACTCAGGGATTGAGTGAGCAATCCGAAAGGCCTCGGCGCGGCCCGGTACAGGTGGTCGTGGAGGACCTGGACGAGCTCGTCCGGGACGCGTCCCGACAGCGGGGGCATCATCGCGCGGGCCGGACCGGCCGACATGAGAATCCAAACGACCGGGGCGAGGGAACGAGCGACGCGCGTGGAGTGAAACCAATGCATCATGCCCCGCTGGAACTCCCGGTGTCGCAGGGTGGCGCCCGGCCGGGCTCCCGTTACTTTAGCACCCCGTCGGGGTCCTCGGGGCGTGGGATTTGCGACGAGCGAGAAGGATTCGGTTACCGGCGGGCGAACCGCCAAGACGCAGGCCCGCCGAGCGTTGGTGGGGTGGGTGCCCTGTGCTAGCGTGCGGCTCGAACGTGACTGCTCGCCTCCGCCTGCCGTTGCCGGCTCGCCTGATGCCCGTCCTCGGATTCGCCATCGTCGCGATGATCACGCCGTGGCCCGCCGCCGGACTCGACCTCCCGTCCGTTCGATCCGAGCAGGCTCCGTCCTTCAATGCCGACGTGGCCGTGTCCGTCGACGCCGATGGCACGCCGGGACTCTCCGTGACCGTGAGCCTCGCTTACCCGGAGCTCCAATGGGTCCGGGTAGCGGACGGCCTCGCGGCCCGTTTCGAGGTGATCGCCGCCTTCGAGTCGGGGCATGAGGGAATGCAATACGGCGATGCCTGGCAGCGACAGCTGAGGGTGTCGACGTTCGACCAGACCGCCTCCAACACGTCGATCGTGACGGAGCGGCGCACGTTTCGCTTGCCCCCCGGGCGCTACCGGCTACGGGTGCGGGTCCGCGACCTGAACTCCAGGCAGGAATCGGCCGTCTCCGAGGGGCTCGAGGTCCCCGACTACAGTCGCGTTCCCCTGGCGTTGGCGGACCTCGAGCTGGGGACCGTCGGCGCCGACAGCCCGTTCGTGGTGGCGCCCGGCCGTAGATACGGCCACGACAGCAACCGGCTCGCAGCCCGTGTCGGCATTGTCGATCGACGAGACGGCCCGTGGCCCAGGACGTACACGCTGCGGTATCGGATCCTCGACGATTCCGGCGTGGAGCTGGCGCGTGGCGAGCGCCCGGTGAGCCTCGGGCACGCGGGTGAGCCCGCGGTGGTGAGGCCCGATTCAACCTCGTGGTTCGTCGGCACCTACACGTTCGCGCTGGAGGTCGAGGTCGGCCGCTCACGCTGGCGGACGGAGCGGACGTTCGAGGTGGAGGAGAGCGGTCCTCCCCGAGGTGCGGAGTTCCGCCGTATGCTGGAACCACTGGGGTACATCGCCGAGCCCGGCGAGATCGACGAGCTATCGCACGCTTCCGAATCCGAGCAGACCTCCGCGTGGGACGCGTTCTGGAAGCGCCGTGATCCCACGCCTGACACGCCGCGAAACGAAGCCTTGATCGAGTTCCTCAGACGCGTGCGCTACGCCGAGCAGCACTTCCAGCACTTCGGGCCCGGCTGGCGCTCGGACATGGGCCGGATCTACATCAAGTTCGGGCAGCCGGATCAGATCGAGAGCCGGCCCGCCACGCTGCAGTCGCCGCCGCTCGAGATCTGGTATTACAACCATCCGCTACGCCAGTTCGTGTTCGCGGACCGCGAGGGTTTCGGCCACTACGCGCTGGTGAGCCCGGGAGGAGACTGATGCCGCACCCGCGAAGGCCCGGCCAGCGTGGGGCTGGATCAGGGGGAACGACCTCTCGATCGGTTGAGGGCTACGGGGTGGTCCAGCTCGCCGCGCTCGATCTGCGGAGGCGCCCCGATCACCGCGCCGAGCTGACCAGCCAGCTCCTCATGGGCGAGGTGGTTCGCGTCATCGGTCATATCGGGGGAGGCCAGTGGCTCAAGATTTGGAACGAGTCCGACGGCTACGTGGGCTGGGTTCGCAGCTACGGCATCCGCTCCGCCGGCCGGGTCCGCACCCGAAGGTGGCTGAAGCTCGCGCGGGGGCGGGTGGTCGTACCCTTCTGCGAGGTGCGCTCGGCGAGGCGCGGCGGGCACGCGCTCACGCCGCTGTTCTGGAACAGCCGCGTCATCCCCGGCCGGACGTCGGGTCCCCGCCGCCGGGTGGAGCTGCCGGACGGTCGCAGGGGATGGGTGACCCGGCCGGCGCTCGATACGCGGGGGCGCCGGGTGGCGATCATGGGACGGATCCAGGACCTTCTGGGAACGCCGTACCTCTGGGGTGGACGGACGCCACACGGCTTCGACTGTTCGGGGCTGGTGCAGCAGCTCCTGTCAGAACAGGGAATCGCGCTTCCGAGGGACGCCGACGATCAGTACCGCGAAACACGGATGCGCCTCGAGCGCTCAGACTTGCGGCTGGGCGACCTGCTGTTCTTCGCGCGCGGGCGCCGGCGGATCGAGCACGTGGGGCTGGCGCTGGGCGGCGGCTACTTCGTGCACGCCCGCGGGGCGGTGCGCGTAAACTCCATCGACCCAGACAACCCGTTCTACGACAACGCATTAGCAGAACAGTTGCGCGCGTTCGGCAGAACTAAACTAAGGCGGAATTCGGCCGCAAGGCATGGGCCGAAAAACCGGGAACCAGCTTGACAAGGCTTCGGGGGCTTCCCTATGGTCCCTCGGGCGTTCGCCAGGATCCCTAACCCGGAGGGTTGAGTTCCTGGCTTTTTGTTGAAGGCCATCGCCGACGGATTCGAGCGAGGCCTTGACCCAGACTTTGAAAAATTGCGGCTCTGAAAGGAGGTGGGGCTCGAGACCTAAACCGCGTTGTAGGTAACCAGGCCACGAATACGGCTTGAACTGCATCGTGGCGCACTCAGCCTGACCCTTAAAAAGTAGCCAAGGAGGCATGTCGCAATGAGTCTTCGTCGTGTGATTCTGGCGGTGGCTGCCCTGATGGCCCTGCCGTCCTTCGCCCTGGCCCAGACTTCCCGCGTGGAAGGCATGGCGCTCCCGGGCGACTACATCAAGGACTACACGGGCATCTACACCTACACCTCGTGTGTCACCGGCGTCGGCAACCTGGTTTACGCCGAGCTGGGCAACATCTCCGGTTTCGGCACCCCCGCGTTCGATCGCAGCGTGGGCGCCGTGCTGCAGAATCTGTTCGACGGCAAGTTCGGAACGTGGGCCGTGCATCTGCGCGAAATGACCCCTCAGCTGGGCCAGGGTGACAACCTGAGCTCCCCGAACCTCGGCAACGGCAGCGATCCCAACACCAACACCAACGAGTCGTTCGACGTGATGTGGGGGCACAAGTTCGGGACCACCTCGCTCGGCTTGCGCCTCAATCGGTCCTACTACCAGCTCAAGACCGAGCCGATCGCCGGGGCCGAGACGATCTTCCAGTTCGACAATAGCGTCGCGCCGGCGAACGCGAACTTTGGCAGGAACATCACCGGATTCGGCGGCGGCTTGACGTTCGAGATGAGCGCCAACACCAAGGTCGACGTCGGGCTCTTGTACCAGAGTCGCACGTTCGAGAACAACAACGGCACCACGAAGATCGACGAGGACTCACCGACGACGTACCTGCTCGCCGGACGCGTCATGTACCAGTGGCAGCCGAACGTCATGGTGGTCCCCGTGATCAAGTACTACTCCTTCAACCTCTCGCAGAAGACCACGGGACCGCCCGCGGCGTCGTTCGACAACTCGCTGAAGGGCTGGCAGGCGGGCGCGGCGGGCAACTGGACCGTCGGCAACAACGACCTGTTCGTCCTCGGCCTCGCGTTCGCTTCGAATCGCGTGGAAGAGAAGCAGGCACTGTTCGCCAACATCATCGATCCCAACACCGGGACGGCGATGGTCAACGGCAAGGCGACGGAAACGCTCGCTCCCGAGGTGTTCGCGGCGCTCGAGACCCACACGAACAACTGGCTCACGCTGCGGTTCGGCGCGCGCAAGAGCGCCTATCGGAGCGTCAAGATCGAGCCGACGGCGGGCGGCAACAGCAAGGAGACGTCGTCGCCGTTCACGATGAACATCGGCGCTGGCGTCAAGCTGTCGACGCTGCAGCTCGACGCGATCCTCGACAACGCGTTCCCGCAGCTCATGGGCTGGCTGGGCAGCGGCGTGGCGCGCGTGTACTTCCCCAAGGTCACCGCGACGTACGCGTTCTAGTTTCCCTGAACCGAGACTCGATCGGGGCGCTCCTCACGGGGCGCCCCGATGGTTTGCGGGTCCGTGACCGTGGCGGATCAGGCGTAGACCCCGCGCAACATGATCACCTTCACGACGCGCTCGATCGCCACCATGAAGGCGGCGACCCGCATGCTCACCTTGTGCTGGACCGCCTTCGCCAGCACGTCACCGAAGGCTTGCACCATGGTGTGCTCGAGCCGCTGGTTGACCTCGTCCTCGGTCCAATAGAAGCCCATGCGGTTCTGAACCCATTCGAAGTACGACACCGTCACGCCGCCTGAATTGCACAAGATGTCGGGGATCACGAACTTGCCCTTGCGGTCCAGGATCTTGTCGGCGTCCGGCGTCGTGGGGCCGTTGGCGCCTTCGGCCACGATCCGAGCGCGGATGCGGTCGGCGTTGTCGTGGGTGATCTGGTTCTCGAGCGCGGCCGGGATCAGGATGTCGCAATCGTGCTCGACGATCGGCGTGGTGAGCGGCTTGCCGCCGGGGAAACCGGCCACGCCGCGATGGTCCGCGGCCCACCGGAGCAGCACCGCGACGTCCAGACCGTCCGCCTGTTGGACTCCGCCCGAAGCGTCGGCAACTGCGACGATCCGGGCACCGTCCTTGGCCACCAGCTCGGCCGAAATCGAGCCCACGTTGCCGAAACCCTGGACCGCGACCCGCGCCCCGGCGAGCGGCAGCTTGAGGTGGCGGCAGGCCTCGCGAATGCAGAATTGCACGCCGCGGCCCGTCGCCTCGCGACGCCCGAGCGAGCCCCCGATCTCCAGCGGTTTGCCGGTGACGACGGCGGTCTCGGTGCGGCGCGCGTGCATGGAATAGGTGTCCATGAGCCACGCCATGACCTGCGCGTTGGTGTTGACGTCGGGCGCCGGGATGTCGACCTCCGGTCCGAACTGGTCCGACAGGTCGGCCGCGTAGCGGCGCGTGAGTCGCTCGAGCTCTCCCCGGGACAGCCGTGCGGGATCGACCGCGATACCGCCCTTGCCGCCGCCGAACGGAATGTTCACGACGGCGCACTTCCAGGTCATCCACGCGGCGAGCGCGGCGACTTCCTCGAGGTTGACGTCGGGGTGATAGCGGATCCCACCCTTGGCCGGGCCGCGGACGATCGAGTGCTGGACGCGGTAGCCCGTGAAGATCTCGAAGCGCCCGTCGTCCATCTGGATCGGCAACGACACGATCGTCGCGCGCCGAGGTCGCTTGATGATCTCCTTGATCCCCTGCGGCAGATTCAACAGCGCCGCCGCCTCGTCGAACTGGCGTTCGGCGTTGGCGAGCGGGTTGAGCTCCTTTTGAATGTTGGTGCCCTCGGCCATGAATCCTCCGGCATGGCGGGTCGCAGAGGCGCCGTGCTCGACGCGTCACCCCATGAGAGCGCGCACCGACGGCAGTATATCGAGGCGTGGAACCGCCGCACAATTCTCAGGGGCTGCGGTACAAGCGCATCAGCCCGCCCCAACTGCCTTTGATCATCTGCGCCTGCTGGACCGCGGCGGGAGCCGGAGCCAACCGACGGGGTTCGCTCGACGCGGTTCGCAGGGTGAGCGACCGCCCCGCCGATCGAGCGCGCGCCAGATCCAAGAAGTGGTCGATCAGGCTCGCTCCGCCCTGGCCGGACGCCGTCTTGTCCTCCCAGCGCTCGATGTACCAGCGCTTGCCGTCGTGCTTGAACCCACGGTCCAAGAGCACCTTCGGGATCGCCGCGGAGTCGCTGCGCGTGAGGTAGAACGTGACGTCACCCTGGACGAGCCAGATGTCCTCGACCAACTCGGCGCGGAGCACCACGCCGGTGTTGATCTGCTTGTGCCACGGACTTATCTTGCCCGGCCGCTGGTCGGCGATCGGCGTCAAGGTCCCGCTGAACTCGAGATCGATGCGCTTGGCGCGGGGCTCGGAGGCCGACCCGTCGATGAACAGCTTGCGCGCGATGTCGATCTCTTCCCACCGCGGGATCGGGAGGTTGTCCACCGCCTCGACGTCGCTGAAGGCGAATTCGAAGTCGTCGGTGAACAGCTCCTCGTACTCGGAAATCTGGCGATTCACCCAGCACCAGCGAAGCAGCTGGAGCGCCTTGACGGGCGTCGTCGGATTGGGCGGCGGATCCGGAACCGCCTCCGCCGTGCCCACGAGCGGCCGAAACGGATTGAAGCAGCCCGCAGCCAACGTCGCGGCGAGTGCTACGGCCAGCAGCGTGGTGATCGTCGTCGGCTTCACGTGGTCTCGTCTCCTCAATGTTGCGGATTGTAATTGTACGCGTCGATCATGAGGCGGCTGAAGCAATACTGGCCCGGGTCCGCGGGGCTCGCCCCGAACAGGTTGGTGTCCGTCCAGCGGGTGATCACCCAGTTGGACGACGGAGGAGGGAGCAGGCGCATCTCGATCTCGGCCTTGCCCGTCGCGATCTGGGTGATGACGGCGGTGGAGTTGTCCGTGGCGGACAAGATGTAGGTCCGGTGGATGATCGCGTGGTCGGGCGCATCGTGGACATCGGCGTCGGCGTTGGGCTCGAAGCTCAAGTCGTAGTCGCCCGCGTTCAGGATCACGATGTAGTTGTAGAACGTCGCTTCGGTCTGTCGCGCCTGGTTCGGCGGAGGGATGGGCTTGGTGGCGCCGACGCTCCGTTCTTGCACCACGTCGGGGTCCAGGTCGAGGCGCAGACCCAGCCCCTGGGAGGACGAATCCGCGAACGCCGACATGTAGGCGCGGAACGCATTGCCCTGGTTCTTGTTCGCCACCGCCTGCGACATCGTGCTCAGGAGCCCCTCCGTCGACGTGAAGTCGATGTCGACCGACTCCGACGAGCCCGCCGCCGCCGGCGGCTCCGGGTGTGCGGGCAAGAACGGGTTGAGGCAACCCGCAGCGGCCAGCGCGAGGATCGACAGCAACGCCGCGCCGCACGACGCGCTCCGTCGGATGCGACGAGCCGGGCATGTCATTGGAGGCTCCACGTGAACTGGAGCTGTCCGTTCCAGTAATCCGAATCGGAGCGCGGTTGGGGCTCCGGCACGCCGGCCCGGTACGTCACGACGCGTAGCGCGTCCACGCTGCGCGAGATGTTCCCGGACAACCGTCCGAGCGTGCCGACGCGCACGTTCAGGTTCGCTCCGCCGGAGAGCGTCAGCTCGCGACGCCGCTGGGTCGGCGCGGTGCCGCCCCCCGAGCGGTCGTCGCGATAGTTCGCCACGTAAGAGGGTTGCAAGCTCAACGTGAACGCCGGCACCGGGGTATAGCCGATTCGCCCGGTCAGCGTGTAGTCACGTGTCGCATTGGACACGTTGAAGTAATCTAGCCCGTCGGCCGCGCGCGCGTAACCGCCGTTGGGCCCGTAGTTGGCATTGTGCGTCAAGTCCATGGTCAAGCGCGGCGTGATGCGCGCGTTCAGCGTGGTGATCGTCGAGTAGCTCATGGACAACCGGTTCGTTGAGGGCGAGTAGATCGTGTTGGTGTACGTCGCATTGACTTGATTGCGTTGATTCGCGGTCAGACCACGCAGCAGGCGATAGGTCCACAGCCATTCGGCCCGGTACAGCTTGTCCTCGCTATTCGTGCCGCTGCGATCGGAGCGCAGATAGACCGTCACCACCCGCCCCAACTCGAGCGCCGCGGTGCTGCTCAGGTTGGAGGAGGCGGAATAGGTCGTTTCGACCCTCAAGTTCTGTCGGTAGTCGTCGTGCGGGTCGCTCGTCTCCACGTGCTCCCCGTCGGTGAGCACCAGGTAGGAGCTGTCCGTAATGGCATAGCGGTAGCTCGTGAGCCCGACGTCGCCGCGGGCCTGAACACTCAGCGTCGAATTGATCCGGCGCGCGATCTTGCCGTTGACCGAGCGGGTCTGCGTCGTGCCGCGCTCCCGGTAGTCCACGGTGACCGCGTCGACGCCGCCCGAGGCGCGAATGACGTTGACGATCGTCCGCCGTGGGCCCTCGTCGTCCGGGCGGGAGTCGATGAAGTGGCCGTCGAACGACCAGCCCCCGAGGGTGAGTTGGCCGTCCATCGTGAGGCTCTTGTCGTGGCCCACCTGCCGGTCGAACCTGATGCCGGCCTTCTGTTCGGAAGCGAGCAGCGTCGTCGTTCGCCCCAGATTACCCGAGACGTTGAGGTTGCCGTAGCGCCCACCCTGCATCTGGAGCGCCGTCAGGACGGACGCGCTCCCGCTCGGCTCCTGGACCAACTGATCCACCTTCGTGGTGTCCGGAGGATTCGATCCCACGCCCGGAGTGATCTGCGTGTACGCGGTCGGCCGCTCGGTCTGGTTGTGACTGAGCGATGTCGTCACCCGCAGCGTGACGGGTGACTGCGGGAGCACGTTGAACGTGCCGTCGGAGCCCCACTTGACGTCGTGGGTATCGAAGCGGGTGCGTCCCGGCACTGCAGCGTGGCCTCGGCGGAGCGTAGCATTGCCGTCCAGGTCGAACGTGTACCAGCCGGGTGGGGCGAATTCGATGCGCCCGTCGGCGCTCGTCCCGAGGCCGCTCTTCGCGGCGTTGCTGAGGCTGCTCTTGGGCTCGTCGAACGGACCCCCGAACAGGTTGAACGACATGCTCCGGTTCTGGCCGAAATCGTGTTTCGACCGCACCGAGGCCTGGAAGTCGTTCTGACTGGTCGTACGCTGACTGCCGAGGACGAACGACTCGGTGCGCTGCAGATTCACCCTCGCACCCAGCGCCACGTCGGGCACCAGCTTCCATCCCGCCTCGGTCGTCGCGGTCTTCGTACGATGGAACGAGGTTCGACCCGCCTCGGGGGTGCGGTCGATCCTCACCGTGGTGACGTTATGCAGCAGCGCCGGCCCGCGAACCAAGTCGTAGTTCACGTTGTTGCCCCAGGACGTGGTTTGGCGGCTCACGTTGTAGGTCGTGGTATACGAGAAATCCGTGACCCGTTCGTTGCGCCGCGCGAGGGGATTGAACTGCTCGCGCGCGATCACCGGCCCGACGCTGTCCACCGGCATCCCGAGACTGTCCGCCAGGAACGTCAACCGTTCGAGCGACAGGTTGTAGCGGACCGCGAACGCACGCAGGCTGTCGGGCGTGACGTGTAGGCTGTCGGCCAGAGGGAACAGGCGGGCGAAGCTGATGTCCAGGGTGTCGCGCAGCAGGGTCGTGTCGGCGAACGCAAAGCGCGCCGACGGCGTTTGGGCGCGCGCCGGCGGCGACACGACGACCCATGCCGCCACTGCGAGCGGGAGGAGCGGGGCAAAGCGGAGGAATCGAACCATGGATGGACGGGCGGGGTATTGCAGCGAAACCTAACAGTGGGCCCGGGCCCGGGACAACGACCGCCGTCTCCTGCTCCTACACCGCTGTCGGGCGACGTGCCACGGAAAACGGCACGGAGGGGGAACAAAAAGGCGGCGCCCCCGCTCTGGGGGCGCCGCTGCGAGTGCCGGAGAGCCTGCGGTTGGGCACCCGTCGTTGGCTCGCGAGCGGACACGGATCCCCGCGCGAACGACCGCAGTTGGGGGCAAATGGCGCGCCAGGCTCGACCCCCGGCGCGGCGGTCCAGGTAACACGTTGCCGGCGCATGGGACAGACGTCGGGTGAGTTGCCCCGAACGCTTCGCGGGTCTTCGAGCCCGCCGACGAACCGTCGCCGAGCCCGACAGGGTGGGGGCGAACCCCGCGCCAAAGGCGCACGCGGGAGACAATCGGCTTGTCGGCCTCAAGGTCAGGGTGATAGCGTCCGATTGTTTACGGAGTGAGCACTGAAAGCATCGCCATAACGCGCCCCACCGAGGCGCCCAAGCTGTTGCCGCACAGCGACCGACCCGTCACTCTTCCCAGACGAGAGGCAGGGATGTTTCTCAACAATTGGATGGGGTTCTTCTCGACCGACGTCGCGATGGACCTCGGAACGGCGAACACGTTGGTGTTCGTCAAAGGCCGCGGCATCGTCCTGAACGAGCCGTCCGTCGTCGCGGTCGACCGATCCACGGGCAGGGTGCGGGCGGTGGGAAGCGACGCGAAGCTCATGCTCGGTCGCACGCCCGACGAGATCAACGCCGTGCGTCCGCTCAAGGACGGGGTGATCGCCGACTTCGAGCTCACCGAAGTGCTGCTCAGCAACTTCGTGAACCGGGTTCAGAAGCACAAGTTCCTGGTGAAGCCGCGGATCATCATCTGCGTTCCTTCCGGCATCACCGAGGTCGAGAAGCGGGCGGTCGTCGACTCGGCGCTGCGCGCGGGCTGCAGCCACGTCGACCTCGTGCCCGAACCGATCGCCGCGGCGATCGGCGTGGGGCTTCCGGTCGACACGCCGACGGGCAACATGGTGGTCGACATCGGCGGCGGCACGACCGAGATCGCGGTGATCGCCTTGAACGGCATCGTCACGAAGACCTCGATCCGAGTCGGCGGCGACGAGATGGACGAAGCCATCCAGAATTATGCCAAGAAGGCGTACAACATGCTGATCGGGGAGCAGACCGCGGAGCGAATCAAGATCGAAATCGGCTCGGCGTTCCCGCTGCCCGAAGAGATGGAGATGGAGATCAAGGGTCGCGATCTCGTTCGTGGCATCCCCCGCACGCTGCGCGTTTCGAGCGTCGAGATCCGCGAGGCGTTGCAGGAACCCGTCGGCAGCATCGTCAATGCGCTGCGCGAGTCGCTCGAGCGCACCCCACCCGAGCTCGCGGCTGACATCGTCGACCGCGGTATCTTCATGACCGGCGGCGGCGCGCTGCTGCGAGGCCTCGATCTGCTGCTGCGAGAAGTCACCAATCTCAACATTCGGGTCGCGCAGGACCCACTGACGTGCGTCGTTCTGGGGGCGGGCAAGATTCTCGAGCAGTTCGAGGACTTCGAGAAGGTCATCCTCAGCGGCCACAAGGATTGAGTTGATGGGAGGTCTCCTCCCGCACGCCGAGCGACGGGGCAGCATTCTGCTCGGACTGTTCGCCGGGACGTCGTTGGTGCTGTTGCTCGTCGGCGATCGTCTGCCCACCTCGGGGCTTCGGGGTGTGGGCGCGTTCCTGTTCGCCCCGTTCGACCGCGTCGTCTTGGTCATCGACCGCGTGGCGTCGGCGTGGCGCGAGAACCAGAGTTTGCACGCGCGCATCGCCGAGCTCGAGGTCGAGAACCAGCGGCTGCGCAGCGCCGGCATCGAGAACCAGACCCTGCGTCAGCAACTCGAGTTGCCGGCGGCGTTCGACCTGCCGCTCAAGCCCGTCGAGGTGCTGGCGCTGGCGGGTGAGCCGATTCCCACCGCCGCGACGCTGAGCGCCGGTGCGCGCCAGCACATCCGCGTCGGCGACGCGGTGCTCACGCGCGACGGGTTGATCGGACGGGTCGGCGAAGTGTGGCCGACTCAGAGCCGCGTCGTGTTGCTCACGGACCCGAACTCCGCAGTGGCGTGCGAGATTGAAAGCACGACCGTGCTCGGGGTGTTGCACGCCGGAATGGTGCCGCGTCAGCGGCTGCTGCTGACCGGCCTGGCCATGTCCGACACGGTGCGCATCGGGCAGCGAGTGCTCACTTCGGGGCTCTCGCGTCGCTACGCGCGCGGCATTCCCGTGGGCACGGTGAGTCGAGTGGAGCGCGACCCGAGCGGTCTCACGCAGCAGGTCGAGATCGAACCCGCGGCGCGCCTGTCGCGCCTGCGACACGCGTTCGTGGCGCCGCAACCGCCGCCGCTGGAGGGCACGCCGTGAAGTGGATCGGATCGCTGATCATGTTGCTCGCCGTGACGCTGCTGCTGCGGTCGACGGCGCTCACGGCGCTCGCGGCACACGGGGTGATCGTCGACGTGCTGGCGTTCGCCACGGTCGTGTGGGCGCTGCGCCACGGTGAATCGTGGGGGACGGGATTCGGCTTCACCCTGGGGCTCGCCGCCGACCTGGACGCGGCCCACTGGCTCGGCCGCCACGCCTTGGCGCTGGCGCTGATGGGCTACATCGTCGGCCGCGCGAGTCGTTCGCTCGTGCGCGAGAGCCCGCGCACCCAGGCGGTGCTGCTGATCATCTCGACGGGCGTCCACCAGCTGTGGGTGGGCGCGTTCGATTACGGAGGCGTCACGGCGTGGCTGCCGCTGCTGATGCGGGCGCTCGAGTCGGCCGCGGTGACGGGCCCGTTGGGCGCGCTGGTGCTGTTCGTGGTGCATCGCTTCACCGGCCAGCCATTGTTCGGACATGCAGCCCTCAATTCGAACCCCTCAGTTTAAGCGGGAGCGCTCCTACCCTCTCGTCCTCGCGGTGTTCGCGGGGTTCGGGCTGGTCGCGGTCGGCCTGGCTCGGCTGCAGGTGGCGCAGCACGAGAAGTACCGTGAGCTGTCGAAGGAGAACAGCGTTCGGCCCGAGGTGCTGCGCGCGCCGCGCGGCGCGATCTACGACCGCAACGGTCGTCTGCTCGCCGACAGCGCGCCCAGCTTTAGCGTGGTGTTCCGCCCGTTTCCGGCGGAGAGCGTCGCACTCGCGCGCCGCGTGCTCGTCCCCAGCTGGATTCGCCGCGTCGCCGGGCTGATCGGGGTCGACACCGTCGAGGTGCGGCGTCAGATCGCGGCGGCGAGTGCGCGCGGCGAGCTGGCGATCCTCCGCCGCAACGCTCCCTTCGAGGTGCGCGCCGCAGTCGAGGAGACGCGCGACGAGCTGCCCGGCATCGACATCGTCGTCGAGCCGCTGCGCCACTATCCGCACGGCATGCTGGCCGCCCATCTGCTCGGCTACGCCGGCGAAGTGAACGACGCCGAGCTGGATTCGCTCTCGAGCCAGGGCTATCGGCCGGGCGACCTGATCGGTCGCAGCGGCGTCGAGCGCACGTACGAGGAGCTGCTGCGTGGACAGGACGGCGCCGAATTCGTGGTCGTCAACGCCGGGGGGCAGCGCGTGTCGACCCTCAGCGAGGGCCCCCCGCGACTCCCGGTGGCCGGACACGACATTCGGCTCACCGTCGACCTGAAGGTCCAGGAGGCGCTCGAGGACGCCATGGCGAACGTGGAGCGCGGCGCGGCGGTGGCGATCGACCCGCGCGACGGCAGCATTCTGGGGCTCGTCAGCCGCCCGGCGTTCGACCCGAACGAGTTCTCGGTCGGGATCACCTATGACCGCTGGAGCGAGCTCACCGCCGGCGACGCCAACCCGCTGCTGGATCGCGCGATTCAGGGCGTCTATCCACCGGGCTCGACGTTCAAGGTCGTCACGATGCTCGCCGCGCTGCGCGCCGGCGTCGCGCAGCCCGATACGCGCCTCGCGCCGTGCTCCGGACACTACTCGTTCGGCGGACGAACGTTCATGTGCTGGAACCACGACGGTCACGGCAGCCTCGACTTCATCGGCGCGCTGCAGAATTCATGCGACGTGTACTTCTACCAGATCGGCCCGCGGCTGGGACTCGACCGCCTCGAAGAGACGGCGCGCGGGCTCGGCCTCGGGGAGCGCACCGGGATCGATCTGCCGCAGGAGAAGAAAGGGCTGATCCCGAGCCGGAACTGGTACAACCGTCGCTGGGGCTCGGGCGGCTGGCGCCCCGGGCTGATGCTCAACCTGGCGATCGGCCAGGGCGAGCTGCTGGTAACGCCGCTGCAACTCGCGGACATGTTGGCCCAGGTGGCGATGAACGGGCAGGCGGTCGTGCCGCACGTGGTGCGTGAGGTCGCCGGCATCGGGGCGATCGCGCCGCCGAGCGTGGAGCGGCCGCGCGTGCACGTCGAGCCCGACATCTGGGATGCCATGCACACGGGCCTCGAGCGCGTGGTCGAGGCGGGCACTGGCACCGCGGCGCGGATCCCCGGACTGCGCGTCGCCGGCAAGACGGGCACCGCGCAGAACCCGCACGGCAAGGACCATGCGCTGTTCGTCTGCTACGCTCCGGTCGACGATCCCAAGATCGCCATGGCGTTCGTGGTCGAGAACGGCGGTCACGGCGGCAGCGCGTGCGCGCCGAAGGCCGCGAAGGTGTTGAAGACGTTGTTCCTCCCCGACTCGCTGCACCGCAACCTGCAGATGCCGCCCGAGATCCCCGCCCCGGACACGCTGGCCAACTCCAATGCCGACTAGGTTCAGGCTGCGACTGCCGCCGATCGACGTCCCGCTGGCGCTCGCCGCGCTCGGTCTGGTCGCGATCGGTCTCGCCATGGTCTACAGCGCGACGTCGATCCCGGGCGCGCACGAAGGGCTGTGGGTCAAGCAGCTGCTGTGGGCGCTGGTCGCATTCGGCGCAGCGGCGCTGGTGATCGCGATCGACCATCGGGTCTACGATTCCATCGCGTGGCCGTTGTACGGCATCTCGCTCGTGCTGCTCGTCGCGGTGCTGGTGTTCGGCACGAGCACCCTCGGCGCCAAGCGCTGGCTCGACCTCGGCCCGATCAAGTTCCAGCCGTCCGAGCTGGCGAAGATCGCGACCGTGCTCGTTCTGGCGCGGCGCTTCGACGAGCCCAAGGTCAAGCTGCGCCGGTGGACCCACTGGCTGCCCGCGGCGCTCATCGCGCTCGTGCCCTTCGCCCTGGTGCTCAAGGAGCCCGACCTCGGCACCGCGCTGTCGTTCCCGGCGATCCTGATCGCCATGCTCTACTGGGGCGGCATGCCGCTCCGGCAGATCGTGCTCGGCCTGTCGCCGGTGTTCAACGCCGCGCTGTTCTTCCTGACGGGAACGCTGCTGTGGTTCGGCGGGTTGTTCGTGGGGTTGCTGCTGTTGCTGCGCCCACGCCTGCCGGCGCTGATCGCGCTGCTGGTCCTGAACGGCGCCGTCGCGTGGGCCACGCCGCACTTGTGGAATCACCTGCACGACTATCAGAAGCGGCGCATCGAGACGTTCTTGAACCCGAACAACGATCCCTACGGGGCCGGCTATCAGATCATCCAGTCGAAGATCGCCATGGGCTCCGGCGGCTTCATGGGCAAGGGCTACCTGAAGGGCACGCAAAAGGCCCTCGCGTTCCTGCCCATGCGTCACACCGACTTCATTTATTCGGTGGTGGGCGAGGAGCTCGGGTTCCTCGGGACGTTGACGGTGGTGGTACTCTACGCGCTGTTGGTGCTGCGAGGGTTGCAGCTCGCCGTCGCGAGTCGCAACGGCTTCGCCAGCCTGATGGCGGTGGGAATCGTCACCGCGCTGTTCTATCACATCATGGTCAACATGCTCATGACCATCGGCTGGGCGCCCGTGACCGGGCTGCCGCTGCCACTCCTGTCCTATGGGGGCACTGCGTTGATCGCGAACGGCATCGAAATCGGGCTTCTCCAGAACGTCGCCGTCCGCCGACACGAATTCTGACGTGTACCCCGAAATCGGACATTGGGGCTTCCTGCACGTCCGCACCTACGGACTGACGCTGGCGATCGCGTTCCTCGTCGGGACGTGGCTCGGCCTCAAGGAGGCTCGGCGCTACGGGATGGACGAGGACAAGTTCCTCACGGTCATCCTGTTCACGCTCATCGGCTCCATCTTCGGCGCGCGGCTGCTCTACGTCATGGAGCACATCGCCGACTATCGTCAGCAATGGTCGAGCGTGCTCGCGCTGTGGCAGGGTGGGCTCACGCTGTACGGCGGCATCGTCGCCGGTACGATCGTCGGGCTGTGGATGGCGCGACGTCAGGGCCTGAGGGTGTGGCGAGTCGCCGACGCCCTCGCGCCGTCGCTCGCACTCGGCACCGCGATCGGCCGCGTCGGCTGCTTTCTCAACGGATGCTGCTACGGCCGACCTACACGGCTGCCCTGGGGGATCGTCTACCCACCCGACACGTTCCCGAGCATCGAGTTCGGTGCGACGCCGATCCACCCCTCGCAGATCTACTTTTCATTGACCTCGCTCGTGTTGTTCGCCGTGATGTGGCGCCTGCGCAAGCGCGTCCGGTTCGCGGGTCAGCTGTTCTGGGGCTTCATCGTGGCCTACGCGCTGGTGCGGATCCCGCTCGACTTCACTCGCGCGTACGAACCGGGGAGCGTGTTGGGGCAGGTGGGCGGCTTCGACGTCACCGAAAGCCAGCTCGTGAGCCTGGCGCTGGCGCTGTTCGGGTTCCTCATGATGTTGCGGCTGCGCCGCCATGCCGGGGTGGAAACCGCCACGCCCGCCGGAACGGCGGGCACCACGCCGATGCCGCCGGCCGAGCCGCCTCAGGCAGCCGCGCAGTCTTGAGCGCGGCGCCGGTGCGGCTCGCCGTGCTCGGCGACCCGCTGCGCTACACGCGCTCACCGGACCTCCACCGCGCCGGCCTCGCGGCGGCGGGCGTAGCGGGAGATTCCGTTGCGTTGCCCACCCCGGCGCATCAGCTCGGGGAGCGACTCGCGGCGCTCGCGCGCGAGGGATTCCTCGGCTGCAGCGTCACGGTCCCGCTCAAGCACGCCTGCCTCGCGCACCTGACGCGCGTCTCCGCGGCGGCGGCGGCCGCCCTTTCGGTGAACACCATCGGCTTCGGGGCCGACGGTACGTGGGGGGACACCACCGACGGCACGGGATTCGTCGCGTGGCTCGTGGCGCTGGGTCGGTCCGTAGCCCGCGATCGCGTCCACCTGCTCGGCGTCGGCGGCGCCGCGCGCAGTCTGGCGTTGGCGCTCAAGGCCGCCGGCGCCACGGTGTCGGCCAGCGCTCGCCAGCCGGCCCAGGCTGCGACCACCTGGGCCGACCTGGGACGGATCGTGGCCTGGGGCAGCGAGTCCGAGGCGGCGGCCGTCGCGGCCTGCAGCGTGCTGGTGAACGCAACTCCGCTGGAATCGCCCTCGGACCTCGTGGCGATGGGCTCGATCCCCGCGCCGACCCTGGTCGTGGACCTGCGCTATGGACCCGCTCCCACGCCGTGGATCGAGGCGTGGCGCGAGAGGCGCGGCGAGGGTTACGACGGCCTGGGGCTGCTCGTCCATCAGGCACGCCTCTCGCTCGAGCGCTGGCTCGGCGTGCCGGTGCCGCTCGCACCGCTCGAGCGTGCGGTCGGGTGGCCGCGCTGACGCTCGGTGGAGGCGCCATGCCCGCTCTCGCCCTCACGCTACGCAGCGCCGTGGACGCGGTGCTCGACGCCTTCCTGCCCCAGCAGTGCGCCGGCTGCGGCGTCGCGCTCGGGGGACCCGAGGCGTTGTGCACGGAGTGCCTGCGTTCGATCCCTACGTTGTCGGTCGGCGTCTGCGTACGCTGTCTCGCGGCGGACCGCGAACCCGTGGGATGTCGCCTCCACGCGCACTTCACGGTGTGGCCCGCGTGGGTCTACGATCGCCGCGCCGAACACGTGGTGCACGCGCTCAAGTTCGGCGGCCGTGTTCGTCTGGCGGCCGGGTTGGGAGGCGTGCTGGCGCGCGCGGCGGGACATCTCGGTCGCGCCGACCTCGTGACCGAGGTGCCGCTACATCGGGCGCGACAGCGCGAGCGCGGCTACAATCAGGCGGCGCTGCTGGCGGACGCGCTGAGCGATGCGCTGGGTGTCCCGCGAGCTCCGGGGCTGCTCCAACGCACGTGCCCGACGCGCGCGCAGGCGCTTCTCGGAGGGCGTGAGCGTCGGCAGCAGATGCGCGGGGCGTTTCGCGTCGCGCGCCCGGCGTGGGTGCGCGGGCGGCGGATCGTCCTCGTGGACGACGTCGTCACCAGCGGCGCGACGCTCGAGGCCTGCCTTGCGGCGCTGACGGAGGCGGATGCCCGGCCGGCGGCGGTGGCGCTGGCGTGGGCTCAATAACGATGACCCATCTTCATATTCCGGACGGCGTGCTGCCGGCGGTGGTGTGGGCACCGGCGTGGCTGCTGGCGTTCGCCATTCTTGGCCTCGCCGCGGTCGCGTCTCGGCGGGCAACGCCGCATCAGATCGCCTACCGCGGCACGCTGGGGGCGCTGGTGCTCGCGGCGATGGCGCTGACACTGCCGCTCGGACCGCTCGAATACCACCTGAGCCTGCTCGGCGTGCTCGGGGCGCTCGTCGGGCCGGCGGCGGCGTTCGAGGTGCTGTTCGTCGTCTCGGCGATCCTGGCGTTCGCCGGCCACGGCGGGCTCACGGTGATCGGCCTCAATGCGCTGGTGCTCGGCATCGGTGCAGCGGTCGGGCGCCCCGTGCATCGCGCGGTGGTCGCGCGGCTCGGGCCGGCGCGCGCGCTCG
>JACXTT010002625.1_pt1 | contig 28328 bp, 22 predicted proteins | sample 9270951 | NCBI WGS metagenome assembly JACXTT01 (sample SAMN15532306, study PRJNA645909) | rock metagenome | isolation source: weathered quartz diorite | place: Puerto Rico | collected 2017-06-21 | reverse complement strand
ATGGTCTGGGCTTGCTCCAACATCTTCGTGGGTAAGGGAAACAGCGTCTCTTTGACTTCCTTGCGTAGGGCTTGGGCGTCCGTGTTACACTTTTGTATAGCCTCGATGAACATGTTCACTTGTTTAGCGACATCGCGCCACTGTTCGGCTTCGGCGGCGTCCCAGTGCTCGGCCCCGTTCTCCAGCATTTTTTTGACGTTCTCCAGACTGCTGACCAATTCGTGGAAATCCTGATCGTCAAAGGTATGGAAGTAGGTGTTCAAGTGCAGCTTGGCAGTCAAGAAGAAGAGGAAGGGGCGGGAGGCGTCGATGGCGTCTTTATGACGAGAGAAGAAGTCCATGAGCGTAGTCTCGATCTCTTCGACGTCGCGGAGACGATCCATCTGCACCATAGCGCGGTCCTCGAAGCGTTGGTCGACGGCGTCGAATTTGGTGCGGTAGGTGGTGAGAAGGCTTTGGAGTTCCTGGAGGGAGGCGGTGTCGGCGTCGCTCCCGCCGGTGGTCAGCAGCTCGGTGAGTTGCTGGTTTAAGGCGTCGAGATGTTTGGTGGTGTCTTTGCGATCGTCGGGAGAGCCGATATCGAGGAAACGGTTGCCGAAGTAGCGCACTTGGCTAATTTTCTCGACGATGCTTTGCGCGGTCTCGACGCCGTGAATGGCGCTCTCGGTGGTCGAATGGATCGTACGTCCGGTGACCATGAATTGGTAGACTGCTACCCCGCCAATCACCCCCATCAAAACATTGAGACCAAGAAAGCCGCTAAATAACTTCCGCTTGAGTGTAAAAACCATAGCCCCCTCCTACTAAAAGACTTGAGAGTCCCCACCATCGTGCGTGAGCGACCCTTACATTCTTAATTGTTGTTAATAATTAACTCATTCGCTGAGCGCACAACCTTACTGACTCAAAAGCTCGGCAATTTCCGCGCTTCCTTTATAGGCTTCGCCGATATCGAGCCCGATATGATCAGTAGTGGCTTTCTGCTCTTCTACGGCGGTTAAAATCGAGGAAGAAACTGGGGACAGCGTTACTGGTCGCCCAGTTTCTCCTCCTTCCGCGCCTTAAATGTGCACCTCGACGTCATGACCGTTCGCATGCGGCCGCACCCCCACTGGAACGCGCACGCCCTTCCTGGGAGCCGTTCCCCGCGCTATCCGTATTCCTGTCTCAGCCATTTTGAACTGCCCCACCAACTGTTGCAGCTCCATCGCCATGCGTGACAACTCCTGCGCCGACGCTTGGGTCTCTGTCGCTCCACTCGCTGTACTCTGCGCCGCTTGCGCCACGCCGGTAATGTTCTGCGCGATTTCCACCCCGCCTTTGGACGCCTCTTCCACATTACGCCCCATCTCCACCGTCGTTACGCTCTGTTCTTCCACCGCACTCGCAATGGTGTTGGAGATGTCGTTGATCTGATTAATGATGCCGCTAATTTGCCCAATCGCCGCCACGGCGTTCTGCGCGTCCCCTTGGATCGCCCCAATCTTGTGACCGATGTTCTCTGTCGCCTCTGCGGTCTGCTTGGCTAACTCCTTTACTTCGTTGGCCACCACTGCAAACCCTTTACCGGCTTCTCCCGCCCGCGCCGCTTCAATCGTGGCATTGAGAGCCAACAGGTTGGTCTGTTCAGCGATAGAAGTGATCACTTTGATCACCTCGCCGATCTCAGCGCTACTCTCCCCCAACTTGGTGATCGTCGCGTTGGTGCTCTCGGTTACCTGTACAGCCTGCGCAGTGACGCGCGCAGCGTCACTCGCGTTCTTCGCAATCTCTTTGATAGAGGCGCTCATCTCTTCGGCTGAGGCGGCTACGGTCTGAATATTACGGCTCACTTGCTCGCTCGCCGCCGACACGACACCTGCCTGCGCCGCTGTCTCCTCACTATTGGCGCTCATCTGCTGGCTCACCGAGGTGAGCTCTTCCGAGGCCCCGGTCAACGTCTGCGCGTTGTGTCCAATCGCGGCCATCGCTGTGCGCATGCTGTCCAGAGCCTGATTCAATGCGCTCGCCATCTGCTTCAACTCACCCCCGGTGCTCAGCTCCACGCGCTGGGTAAGGTCCCCGGCCGCCGCCGCTTGCAGCACCGTCACCGCCTGTTGCAACGGAGCCACGGTCAACCGGCCGACAACGTAGCCCATCCCTATAAGCAGTACGATTGCCGTCCCGCTGACTGTGGCAATAGCGCCCATTCCCATCTCTTGAATGCCCATGTAGCCAATCACGCCGATCAATACCGATATCACGCCAACGCAGAGCATCAACTTTTTCATCATTGGTAAATTTAAAAACCATTGCATACGTGTTTCTCCTTTATAGATCCGTTTTTAGAGAGGATTGGGCATGATGAGTACAGCCCCTCCTCCTTACGCACCAACTTGTATTGCTTTCTCCGTATCTAACACCAACAACAGCCGGTCTTTGAGCTTGTAGGCCCCGCGGATGAGTTCACGCGCCACGCCTTTGAGAGTTTCCGGCGGTTGCTCAAACAACTCTTCCTCCACCTCTCGGACGTCCCCAATCTCATCGACAAGGAAACTCACTGCTTCGTCATCCGTACGAATGACAACGTTCATTGGCGATTGGTCAGCGGGGCGTTCGCTTAGCTCCAAGCGACGACGTAAATCAATTGCTGTCACAATCTGACCGCGCAAATTGATGAGCCCGCGGACCACCGCCGGCGCCAGCGGCACCCGAGTCATTTCCAAGTAACGAATAACTTCTTGGACCTTCAGCACTTCAACGCCGAATAAGAGGCCGTCGAGTGTGAAAGTGCAGAATTTATGTTCGTCAGACATGTGCGATACCCTCCACCTGAATTGAATGATGAATAGTCAGTAGTCAGGAGCCAGTAGTCAGCATGGAACGGGTACAAGCGTGTTTTCCTACTGACTACTGAATGCCGGCTCCTGGCTACTTTTTTCACGCCGCTTCCGCCTCAAAAAACATCGGATCGACCATACGGATGACGCCAGGCACGTCCACAAGATCCATGACGTGTTGCTGGATGACGGCGGACCCGATAATGCCTTCTCGAGTGGAGCGGCTTTGCCCCGTCACCTGCTCTTCCACAATGTCAACAATACGATCGACGACGAGTCCGACGCTGCGCCCTTGATAGGAGTAAACAACGACCTGCAGCGGGTCTCGCTCTTCTTGAGACGAAAGTCCTAACATTTGCGAAAGGCGCAGGAGCGGCATGATCTGTCCGCGGTACTGCACAACTTCCTGCAAGCCGGTTTTTTCGATTTTCGCTGCGGAGAACTCTTCCAGCCGCGCTACTTGCGACAACGGGATAGCCATCCGTCCTTCTTCTCCCACGCGGAAGAGGAGCAGGGTCTGCTTATCGACAACTTCTTGTTCCTGCAGGTGCACGACTTTTTCTCCCACCACGCGGTCGCGCACTTCGGCCACCACGCCGGCGTGCTGTGCGATCCCAAGCACGTCGAGAATCAACGCGACCTTCCCATCGCCCATGATGGTGGCCCCAGCGAAGACAGACAGCCCTTTCAGTTGCTTCCCAAGCGGTTTGACGACGATTTCCTGCGTGTCGTTAATATCATCAACAACCAGGCCGAACTGACGATCGTCCGCTTGTAAGACCACGATATTGAGAGCGTGTTCCAGCGGCTCTCCACTCGTTATGCGGCTGTCATCGACCTCAAGCTCACGATTCAGATACACGATTGGCAGCAGGTTGCCGCGTAAGCGGTAGACCGGCGCGCCGTGAATCATCTCGATGCCGTTACGTGCTTCTTCTCCTTCAAGACGGACCAGCTCGACCAGGCTCACTTGCGGAATCGCAAATCGATCTCGAGCGCTGGTGACCGTCAGCGCCGGGATAATCGCGAGCGTAAGCGGAATTTTGACTTTGAAAATGGTTCCCTGACCAGGTTTGCTTTGCAATTCGATCGTCCCGGCGATTTTCTCGATGTTCGTCTTGACGACGTCCATCCCTACGCCCCGACCGGACACGTTGGTCACCTTCTCGGCGGTGGAGAATCCCGGCAGGAAAATGAGGCCCGTTACTTCTCGGTCAGTCATACGCGCGGCTTGTTCCGGCGTGATAAAGCCGCGCTCCAGTGCTCTTTGCTTCACACGCTCGAAGTTGACGCCGCCGCCGTCATCAGTGATTTCGATGTTGACTTGGCCGCCTTCATGGTAGGCTTTCAGCGATAAAACACCTTCGGCCGGCTTTCCCGCCGCGATTCGCACCTCGGGTTTTTCGATCCCATGATCGACGGAATTGCGCACCATATGAGTGAGCGGATCTTTGATGGCCTCGACGAGAGTCTTATCGAGCTCGGTTTCTTTCCCTTCCATCTCTACCCGCACCTGTTTGCCACAGGCCATAGCGAGATCCCGCACGACCCGCGGCAACTTGCTCCACACGGTGCCGATCGGCTGCATGCGCGTTTTCATGACCCCTTCTTGCAACTCGGTCGTAATCAAATTGAGTCGCTGTGAGGTCGCCGCGAACGTCGTGTCTTTTTGTTGGGAGGTAAATTGCAGGACTTGGTTCCGCGCGAGCACGAGTTCTCCAACGAGATTCATCAGTTTGTCGAGCAAACCGACATCAACACGGATCGTGCTATCGGAAAGAGCAGAGCGGGCGTCATTGGGGGCCTGGGGCGCGTCTTTCAGTTGAGATGTCTCTTTGGACTGCGCACGTTCTTCGCTCTGCGTTTGCAGGGCTTCAGCGACCTGCTGGGGTTCGAGGACGCCTTGGTCAACAAGAATTTCCCCAAGCTTTCGTTTATCTCCATTGGCTTGCTGCGTGAGCGCCCTAATAAGCTCTTCCTCGCTGACATCGCCTTTCTCAAGCAGCACCTCGCCAAACGCGGGAGCGACAACCGGCATTTGAGGATCTGGAATCTTAGCTTCCACGCTTGCTTCTGTGTTTGCTGCAATCGGCTTTCCTTCTTGCAACTGCGTTAATGTCGCAATTAACGTAGAGTAGTCGCCATCGCCATCCTGCTCGGTCGACTCAATGCAGGCCAACATTTCCCGGATAGCGTCTACCATCGTCAATAAGGCCGAGGTAATCGCAGGGGTTAGCCCCAGGACGCCATCTCGCAAACGACTGAGAAGACTTTCTCCTACATGCGCGACGGATTCGAGCTTGGCGAATCCTAGAAAACCACACGTCCCTTTAATTGTGTGAATGGTGCGGAAGATAGAAGACAGCAGTTCATGCGAGGTAGGATCTTTTTCGAGTGCGACAAAATTACGGTCGAGCTGGTCGAGGTTCTCATAACTTTCGACCAGAAAATCTTTGACGATGTCATCCATGTCACCCATAGGTGCACCTCCCTCCAAGTGTTACGCAGCTATGACCTGGGTATCGGCGCTTCCGGAAAAATCTGAGTCTGCTCGGAAGAAAAAATGCTTCCCCCGCCCTGTGAATAAGCATGAAGGATGCCAGGCTTTCGTGCGCAGGAATCAGGTTTCACTAGGAAAAAACACCTCTCCAACAGCGCTCGCAAAGGCAAGAACATCCGATTCCACGCGGAGAAATTTGCAACGTGAGCGTGGTTGTCAAAAAAATGAAGACTAAATAATCAAGTCAGGAATTTTTGACGAAGACGACAGCGAAAACCATCTCGTTCCCAGGCTCTGCCTGGGAACGCCAGCCCCGGCTGCGGGAGCATCATAACCGTATGCCATGCCCAGGCAGAGCCCGGGCATGAGCAAGCCGTAAAGTTTAGAGATTGACAGAGTATTAGACGTCGGTGAAAAGCGGCGATCTGCTCTGGCTCTTGGAACGCCCGGCCCCGCGCCGAGGTTCTTTACTCACAAAGTGATACTTTGGCCTATGTCAATAATGCCGGTGAACGTCAGAAGTTCACCGGGGAAAGACCGTTCATGAGATTCTTCGGCCTACCACCTCAGAATGAGGCCCCTATTAACATCCAGGTAATGGAGTACTATTTCGCGAGCATCTGCAGCACGCTGGCTGGAATTTTCTGCAGAGACACGACTTCTTCCGCCCCTCCGAGGGCAATGGCTTCCTTGGGCATGCCGAACACGATACAACTCGCCTCGTCCTGCGCGATCGTATGCGCCCCCGCCTGACGCATCGCGAGCAGCCCACGCGCGCCATCGTTGCCCATGCCGGTTAAAATCACGCCTACAGCATTGCCTCCCAGATACCGAGCGCACGAGTGAAACAGCACGTCAACGGAAGGGCGGTGACGATTGACCGGCTCGCCGGAAAACACGCGAACGCTGTAATTGGCCCCACTACGGGTCAGTTCCATATGATAGGTGCCCGGCGCCAGCAGGGGGTGGCCGGGCAGAATGCGGTCCCCGCTCTGCGCCTCATGCACGCGAATCTGGCAGAGACTGTCCAGACGTTCCGCGAAGGAGCGTGTGAATTTTTCCGGCATGTGCTGTACGATGACAATCCCGGGCGAGTCAGCAGGCATCACAGTCAAGAAATCGCGAAGCGCCTCAGTCCCGCCAGTTGAGGCCCCAACGGCGATCACTTTATGCGTGCTCTTGAGCAACGCCTCGCTTTTATAAGGAAGGGCGTGAGTCTGGTCGTTACCCAGAGCACGTTGCTTAGCCTGCATTCGAACCCGCGCTGCGGTCTTCACTTTGGCGATAATTTCCTCGGCCAGTTCGAGCGTGCTGTTTTTGACGTCGATCTTTGGTTTGGTGATAAAATCAATCGCTCCTAACTCCAAGGCGCGTAGAGTCACTTCGCAGCCTTTCTCGGTGAGCGACGAGACCATCACGATAGGCAACGGATGGAGACGCATGAGTTTCTCCAGGAACGTGAGCCCGTCCATGCGGGGCATCTCCACATCAAGCGTGAGGACATCCGGCCGCAACGCCTTGATTTTCTCCCAGGCAATGTATGGATCTGGAGCCGCGCCGACAACCTCCAGGGCAGAGTCTTGCGAAAGCAGCTTGGTCAGCAGCTGCCGCATCAAGGCGGAATCATCGACAACAAGAACTTTCGCTTTATTCATCGTGCACCCTACTATCTCCTTTTCATGAGGTCAGCGCGACTGCAGCAAGCTCACCGCTTCACATACTCGCTGCACATGTCGCACGAAAAGAGCATGTTCAAAACAGGGTCACATTGTTTGCTTGCGAATGCAAAGCTTCCGCCGTCACCTTCACGCGGTAACTGTCTTCTTGATCAAGGAGCTGTTTCACACTGTCTCTCCGCAACGCCTTGACCCAGACCTTCCCCGTATGCGTAAAAAAATACACCTGCAGCGGCTCGACGCCCCCGACGCGCTGCGCAACCAGGGGAATTCCTTCTGTCTCAAGGAACTCGCGGGCGAAACGGCGATTTTTCTCCGCAACCTTTAAGTGAGACCCTTGGAGGTCCAACACATTCGCCCCGCCGAACATTTTGGCCTGGAGTCGCCGGCGGTCCGCACCGAGCTGCATTAACTGGTTAATCAGCATTTCCATTGCGTGCACGCCGAAGCGAGTGGGCAGTCCGGCATCGCCTCCGCCGCTGGGCAACATAAAATGGTTCATACCGCCGAGGAGTGAAACAGGATCAAAAAGACACATAGCAATACAAGAGCCCAGCACTGTCCGCACCACCATCGGACTATGGCTTGCGCAAACACCTCCGATATGGATGTTGACTTTCTTGAGGTCCGCGGGGATGCTCTTCATTGGTCTCTCTTGGCTGAGCGTGGTCGGTAAATCGTGCCGCGTAGGGGCACGAAGAGATCGGCAAGCCAGTGCAGGCTCTCCGAATGCCCAACCATTAGGTAGCCGTCCTCATGTAGATACCTTCGCAAGCGCTCGAAGAGCCGCCGTTGCGTCTCCCGGTCGAAATAGATGATGACATTTCGACAAAAGATCACGTCGAAGCGCGTATGAATGGGCCAGGTAGGGTCCATGAAGTTGATTCTGCGGAAGGTGACCAACTCCTGCAGCTCCGGCCGCACCCGCACGGAACCTTCCCACTTTCCCTTGCCTCGCAAAAAATATTTGCGCCGGAAAGGCTCGGGCATTCCGGCAAGCCGCTCCATGGTATACACGCCGCGTTCCGCGCGGTGGAGAATGTCGGTATCAATATCTGAGGCTAGAATTCTGATGTCCCACCCACAGTGCGCCGGAAATTCTTCACGAACAGTGAGAGCGATGGTGTAGGGCTCTTCTCCGCTCGAACACGCCGCGCTCCAAATACGTAATCGCCGAGGTCCGCCCTGAAGCGCGCGTTCGCGCAGCTCGGGAAAAACCTGGTCACGGAGAAAATCAAAATGATGGCTCTCACGAAAAAAGTCGGTCTTGTTCGTGGTGATGCAGTTGACCATCTGCAGACGTTCTTCTCCACACGGGTCCTGGGTCTCGAGATAGTGATAGTATTGGGAAAAGGTGGAGAAGCCAAAGTGACGCAGCCGCTTGGCAAGACGAGAGGCGACGAGCTGGCGTTTGGCGTCACTGAGAAAAATACCGGCTTCCTTCAGGACCAGAACATGGAAGGCGCGAAATTCTTCGTTGGTAATGTTGAAGATCCCTGTCGTAGGAGAGGAGCCTTCCTGAGCCGAAAAAACAGCGGGAGCGCCGTGTAGCATGAAGAATCTCGCGCGAGGTTAGCCGTTCACCCTTTTCTTCAAAACTCTTCGAACCCGCCGTCTGTCTCCGTGGCTGAGTCACTCTTAGTGAGGATGCTCACCGGCATGGGTTCCCTCTTATGACGCTCCCACTTGGTCTCCACCGCCTTCTTCTTCGCCTCAGGTGCTCTGTAGGACATAGGAGTCTGCACCGTCAACCCGCGCGCAACGGCGGCCCCCTCCGTGAGCTTGAACCGCCCCACCAACGCCTGTAGTTGTTCGGCTTGCACGGCCAGCGCCTGCGCCGTTGAGGACAGCTCTTCCGTCTGCGCCGCATTGGCCTGCGTCACCTGGTCCATCTGCATCATCGCCTTGTTGACTTGCTCAATCCCCGAGGACTGTTCCTGGCTGGCCGCAGCAATCTCGGCGACAATGTCCGTCACTCGCTTGACCGAGTTGACGATCTCCTCTAGCGTCTGGCCGGACTTGTTGACCAACTCTGAACCATCAGCCACTTTCTGCACTGAATCCTGGATCAACCCTTTGATCTCCTTGGCCGCTGTGGCTGAGCGCTGGGCCAAATTTCTCACCTCGGCTGCAACGACGGCAAAGCCCCGGCCTTGCTCGCCCGCGCGGGCGGCTTCCACTGCGGCATTGAGCGCCAGCAGGTTCGTTTGAAAGGCGATCTCGTCGATCACGGTGATAATGTCCGCGATTTTCTTGGAAGAGGTGTTGATCGCTCCCATCGCCGCTACGGCGGTAGACACCACCTGACCGCCTTTTTCGGCGGCGTCGCGTGAGCTGGCGGCAAGTTGATTGGCTTGGCGGGCGTTGTCAGCGCTCTGTTTGACCGTACCGGTAATTTCTTCCAGGGAAGCGGCGGTCTCTTCTAACGATGAGGACTGCTCCTGCGCTCCGCTAGAGAGCTGCTCGGAGGCTCCAGAGAGCTGCTGTGCCGCCGACGCCACAGAATCGGCCACGTCTTTGACCTCGTGCAGAGCGACACTAATCTGGTTGACAGCCAGATTGAGGGCGACCACCATCCGGGCCAGCTCCCCTTTAGTGTTGATAGTCAACTGCTTAGTGAAGTCCCCGCCAGCCGCGGCTTCCAGCACTGTGGTAGCCTCGTGGAGAGCGACGCCAATCGCCTCCGCGGCCTGATTCACCGAAACCGCCATTTGGCCGACCTCGTCTTGACTGTCGATGTCGATCCGCTTCGAGAAGTCCGCCTCGGCGACGGCTTGCAACACCTCCACCGCTTTGCCCAGCGGGCGAGTGATGATCCGCGCCAGGATAAAAGCGACCACCAATCCTAGGGCAATACTGCCGCCGAGGAGCACGAGTACCAGCCGCATGGCAGTGTCAGCGGCCGCTTGCGACTCCTGCATGACCCGCTCCGTGATCGCTTTCTTGAACTCTACTAAATCTTCAAGGGCCGCGTTGACGGCTTGGGCAGCGTTCACATTGTCCACACTTAACACCGCCTCTTTGGCGGCGTCGTTTTGATCGGCAGTGCTTAATTCGTAGACCTTCGCGCGGAAGGGCGTCCACTCTTCGTAGGCTTTGTTGATCGCCGCAAGCTTTGCTTTTTCCTCCTCGGTATACAAGAGAGCAGCCAGCTTTGCGGTGTCCTCGGCGAACCGTTGCTCAGAGGCTTTGTAGCTGGCCTTCCACTTGATGTTGGCCTCCTCTCCGGTGACCATCAGCCCTTTGTGGAGATCTCGCTCCATCGTCACCACCGCCCGCTTGGCGTCCAGAGCCGCCGCGACAGCGGGGGTCTCTCTCTCGGCTATCTCATGCCCATTTTCATTGAGACGGCGCAGTTGCATAAGTCCAAAGGCGCCCATGAACGCAGTCAGCAAAAGTAGCGTGCAAAAGGCCAGGAGCAGCTTTGTCCTCACTTTCAAATTGTTGAACCATTGCATTTTATTGACTCCTTATGACCCTGGCCCAGGCCTACAGGCAATTCCTGCACAGAACGCTAGCTCGTGGTCAAGTGTAAATCTTTTGAAGGAGGCTGTTCTAGTAAACGCGTTGCATCAAATCTTCCTAATCGTTCTCTCATCCACACCAGAGGGGAACCCAACGTTCCCTCTCCATGTCGACATCCTTTAGAATTCCTCAAACCCTTCCACTTCTTCCTCGTATCCACTAGCCGGCTTGTGGTACATGACTGGAAGAGTTTTTCCTCTGCTTGAGGCTGCCCCGGCTCCCACCATGCGTTCCGCTTTTTTTCCTGCCGTCGTCTTTTGGCGGGTCGCCTGCTGCGGTCGCTTCTCACGGGCCAGCGCGACGATTTTCTCGTTGATTCGTCGCTCGGTCTCGTGGTCCAGCTTTAACTGCCCAACCAGGGTCTTCAGTTCCTGGGCCTGTTCGCTCATAGACTCGGAAGCAGCTGCCGTCTCCTCCACTAACGCGGCATTCTGCTGAGTAATCTGGTCGAGCTGGAGTACGGCCTTGTTCACCTGCTCGATACCAGCCGATTGTTCCTGCGCAGCGGCGCTGATCTCGGCGATGATATCGGAAACCCGTTTTACGCTGCCGACAATCTCTTCGAGCGCCGCGCCGGACTGATTCACCAGCTTACTCCCCTCGTCCACTTTCTGTACGCTGTCTTGGATGAGGCTCTTGATCTCCTTGGCCGCCCCAGCACTGCGCTGGGCCAGGTTGCGCACCTCGGCGGCAACTACGGCAAAGCCTCGGCCCTGTTCTCCGGCGCGCGCCGCTTCCACGGCGGCGTTAAGAGCCAGCAGGTTCGTCTGGAAGGCGATCTCGTCAATCACACCAATGATGTCGGCGATCTTCTTGGAGGACTTGTTGATTTCCTCCATCGAGGAAACTGCTTTACTCACAACCTGACCACCCTTTCCTGCCACCTCGCTGCATTGCAACGCTAGTTGGTTGGCCTGTTTGGCGTTGTCCGCACTTTGCTTGACGGTAGAGGTCATTTGCTCCATCGACGCCGCGGTTTCTTCTAGCGAGGAGGCTTGTTCTTCCATACGCTGGGAAAGGTCCTGGTTGCCAGCCGAGATTTCGCCGGCGCCTTGTGTGATGACGTCAGAACCGAGGCGGATTTGCTCGACCATGCGCGCCAGATTCTCAACGGAGTTGTTGATACTGGTCTTCATGAGCTCGTGGTCGCCCTGGTAGGCGTTCATCACTCTCTTCGTAAGGTCGCCTTTCGCCAGAGCCTCTAACACGCCCGAGCCTTCCTTCACGGGAGCAACCACCGCATCGAGCATATTGTTGATGCTGTCGAGCAACTGATGAAACACGCCGCTGAAACGCTGGCTGTTGGCCCGTTCGTCGAGCCGTCCTTCGATGCCAGCTTTGACTAGGAGCTTGATTTCCTCTCGGGCCAGAGCCTGCTCGGTCACGTCGGTGGCGTACTTGACCACCTTGAAGGGTTTGCCGTTGAGATCGAGGATCGGATTGTATGACCCCTGGATCCACACCTCTTTGCCGCCCTTGCCCAGTCGCTTATATTCCGCCGCCTGATACTCGCCCCGATTGAGTTTTGCCCAAAACTCCCTGTACTCCGCACTTTGCTTGAAGGCCTCGTCCACAAACATGCTGTGATGCTTGCCTTTGATCTCCTCCAGCGTATAGCCCATCACGTTGAGGAAGTTCGCGTTGGCGGTCAGGATCACGCCATCCACCGAGAATTCAATTACCGCCTGCGCCTTGCCGATCGCGGCAATCTGTCCCGCATAGTCGGCGTTTTGCAGCTTTTGAGCAGTAACGTCGGTAGCGTACTTCACCACTTTGAAGGGCTTGCCATTCAGATCCAGGATCGGGTTGTACGAGGCCCGAATCCAGACTTCCTTGCCCCCTTTGCCCAGCCGCTTATACTCGGCCGCTTGGTACTCGCCCCGATTGAGTTTTGCCCAGAACTCTTTGTACTCCGCACTCTGTTTGAAGCTTTCATCCACAAACATGCTGTGGTGCTTACCCTTGATCTCCTCTAGCGTGTAGCCCATTGCTCTCAGGAAATTGTCATTCGCGGTGATAATTGTTCCATCGAGTTCGAACTCGATCACCGCCTGTGATTTACTGATCGCTGCAACTTGCCCGACAAAATCGACATTCTGTAATTTCTGCGACGCCGAATTCTTTTGTACAGCAGACTTCTTCTTTACCGTCATTTTCTTTTTTACCATTTAAAGCGTCTCCTCGTCTTTTACATTTCCGCCGTTTGCAGGGTCTGAAATTCGTCGGCGGCAAGCACCTTATAAACATCCAGCAAGATGATCAGTTTATCTCCCGCCTTGCCCATGCCGGAGATGAAACTGGTGTCCACGCTGCCGCTAAACTCCGGCGCGGGTTGAATGTCGCTTGCGGGAATATTAAGTACGTCGGACACTGTATCGACAATCAGGCCCATCGCACGACCCTGCACCACCACCACGATGATCACCGTAAACTGGTCGTAGGCGGCAGGTTCGAGGCCGAACTTGATGCGGAGGTCAACGATCGGCACGATCGTGCCGCGCAGGTTCATGACGCCCTTGAGGTACGACGGGGCGCGAGGAATGCGGGTGATCGCGGAGTACCCCTTGATCTCCTGCACCTTCAGGATGTCGATACCGTACTCCTCTTCTCCTAGGGTGAATGTGAGGAACTGATTGCTGTCAGCAGCAAAGCCCGCCACGTTCGTCAGTGTTTCGATTCGGTCCATATAGGTCTTCCTTTCCAGAGACAGCTTCGCTCTGACTGCTTCAAGCACTGCACATTTCGTCGTCCATTTGTTGGGTCGCGCGTTCATGGTTCCGGTTTTCCTCCCCATGTTGGAGAGTGACCTGAGCCCATCCCCCGCCGAGAGCCGCAAGGCGCGTCAAGCCTAAAACATCCAGGATCAAAGCAACTCGTCCATCTCCCATGATCGTGGCGCCAATGACTCCTTCGACTTTATGATAGTTCGTTTCCAAGTTTTTAATAACAACTTGTGCTTGCCCAAGGAGTTCGTCCACCAGTAAGCCGAGCCGTTTTCCTTCATTTTCTACAATGACGACGAGACCGCGAGCAGGATCGGTGATGCGAGCGGGAATGTCAAACAAGGAATGCAGGCGCAGGAGCGGCAAGAATTCTCCACGGACAGCAACGACTTCTCCTTGACTCATTACGCGTTTGACCTGCTCTGGGCGCGGTCGGATCGACTCAACAATCGCCGTGAGCGGGAGAATGTAGATTTCCTCTCCGACGGACAGTGACAAACCATCAATAATCGCCAAGGTCAGCGGCAATTTAATACGAAAGCAACTGCCCCAGCCTGATTCGCTCGTGATCATCATGGACCCATTGAGCGCCTCGATATTCTTCTTCACGACATCCATGCCCACCCCTCGGCCCGACACGTCGCTTACGACAGCGGCGGTAGAAAAGCCGGGATGAAAAATCAACGCGTGAATTTGTTCTTCGCTCAAGTTGTCGTCCGGATTGATGAGCCCTTGGGACAAGGCTTTTTGTCTAATCCGTTCGGTATTGAGGCCGCGGCCATCATCGGCGACCTCAATGATGACATTCCCTCCTTGATGGTACGCTTGCAGGCGAATAACGCCTTGTTCCGGCTTACCAGCAGCGCGGCGTTCATCCGGCGATTCGAGCCCATGATCGGCCGCATTGCGCACGAGATGCGTCAATGGATCGCCGATCCGCTCGATGACGCCTTTGTCAAGTTCGGTATCCTCGCCAATCATTTGCACGGCGATCTTCTTGTTCAGTTTCGCCGCCAAATCGCGTACGAGACGAGGAAAGCGGCTGAAACTGTTCCCAATAGGCAACATACGCACGGCCATGACGCGCTCCTGCAACTCACGCGTATTCCGCTCAAGTTCAACAATCGATTCCCGAAGTTGATTTAACTTTTCCAGCGAAAAGTTCTGCAAGGTCTGACTGATCATAGACTGCGTAATGACGAGTTCGCCCACAAGGTTAATTAACTTGTCAACTTTTTCCGTCGGCACGCGAATAGACGCTGACTCTGCTCCACTACTCCGCCCGCCGGCTCCCACGTCTAGAGTCTTTGGCCTAGGGTCTAGAGGTTGAACTATATCATAATGCGAGGGCTTTTCGTCGATAGTTTGAGAGTTTACTTCCGCTACCGTCACCGTGACGCTAGAGGCTAGGCGCCGAACGCTAGACGCTTCGATGAGAATCTCGCTGGTATCTGCAACGAAAGCAAAAACCTCTTTGATCTCGTCTTCACCTTTGTCTATCTTTATCAGCAGGGACCAGGCGAAATAGCAGGACTCGGGGTCCAGGTGCGTCAGGTCAGGCAGGCGAGAAAAGTCAGTTTCGATCTCGCATATCTCGCCAAGCGAGGCTAACTCGCGGAGGAGGAGAAACGGCTCCATTCCGTGCCGGAACAAATCCAGTCCCGGCTTGAAAACAATTCGATAGGTCGATGGGGAATCAGAACTCGGGGACGGGGAATTGGAAGAAGATGAGACCTGGACGGAAGACTCTGATCCCTGGCCTAGCGCCTTTTGTAACTCTTGCAGGAGGCTTTCCATAGCCGCAGGCGGTTCACCGCCCTCCTTCGCAGCCGTCACTAAGGCGCGTAGCAGATCCATCGAGCGCAACAGGAGGTCCATGAGCGCCGGGGTCACTCCGAGTTCCCTATTGCGCAGCACATCGAGGAGGCTCTCCATCGCGTGGGTAAGGCGTGTCATAGCGGCAAAGTCGAACATGCCGCTTCCGCCTTTGATGGAATGCGCGCCGCGAAAAATCGCGTGGAGGAGTTCCACATCATGCGGCGTAGACTCCAACTGCAGGAGTCCCGCCTCCATATTGGCGAGATGTTCTGCCGTCTCCTCGAAAAAGACCTCGCGGAATTGCTCCAAATCGATCTGCATTATTCTCACCTCGGATAGCTCTCAGCTTTTCGCTGTCGCCCGTTGACAGCTCGGGCCCTTTCTTCGCTATTGTTTGGCCAGGAGCTAAAAGCGAACAGCTGAGAGCTTTTTCACGGCAGCACCTTCTTAATAACTGTTAACAATTGGTCTGGATTAAACGGCTTGACAATCCAGCCAGTAGCGCCTGCAGCTTTGCCTTCGGTCTTTTTTGTGTCTTGCGACTCGGTAGTGAGCATGAGGATCGGTGTAAACTTGTACTGCGGGCGCGTGCGGATCTGGCGGATCATCTCTATACCGTTCATCACCGGCATGTTGAGGTCAGAGATGACGAGATCCACTTTGTGATCGTCTAACTTTTGTAACCCTTCCTGGCCATTAGCTCCCTCGACCACTGAAAAGCCGGCGCTTTTCAAAGTAAACGCGACCATTTGTCGCATGGACGTTGAATCATCAACCACTAAAACGTTCTTTCCCACGAAAGGGTCCTCCAAAGAAAGGCTTCAGGCTGGAAGCTCAAGGTTGGAGGGAAGACCACTGCAGATCCCTCTAGCCTGCGGCCTGTCGCCTCTAGCTTTCTTTCAAGCTAGAGCTTGTGGCCTATAACCTGTATTCAAAACAATTCAACATTATTCCCTAAATCATCCGTGCTCGTATTTCCTACGGGCCCCACGAGCACCTGGCGCTCAGCCATCATGGAGTAACGCTGTTGCATGCGCTCTGTCCATGTGTTCCCTGCGAGACGTTCCTGGAACATCTCGAGCTGACCATTGCTCACCACAGTGAACGCCCCCTGCATTTCTTGCAGCGCTTCAACCACATGAGAGATGCGCTGGTTGACGGCGTCTTGGAACTGCAGCCCCATCACGGCTTGCGCAATATCTTGGGCGAGCATTTGTATGTTGTGGGTCGCAACGTCCATCGACGAACGCATCGCGTCATTATGGTCTCCCAGTCCTGCAAGCGTATACTCTGCCTTTTGCCGACTCTCCTCCGCGTTATCCATGTTCGCGGTAGCGATCTCTTTCAGCTCTTGATACGCCTGAGATACGTCAGTACTGACTTTGCGCACGAGATCCCGTATGGTTTCACTCGCGTGCGTCGAACGTTCCGACAATTTGGTAATCTCGGAAGCGATGACGGTGAAGCCTTTATTTTGTCCGCCAAATCGCGCCGCTTCGACTGTGGTGTTGAGCGCGAGTAATTTGGTGCGGCTGGCGACCTGTCCGATCTCTCGTAAGGCCTCAACAATTTCTTGCATGCCCTGTTCGATATCTTCCATCCGATAGACCACGCGCATAGAAAAGGTGCTGTTTTGAATGAGGCGCGCGAGGAACGATTCCAACATCTCGCGTGTGGTTTCCACCAGCTCCTGAAACGTCGCGTGCGCTTCGTTCTTCTCCTTAGCCTCCAAGTCATGCTTACCGCCGCCCACACTCTCCTGCGCGCGGGCGACCATGCCGGAGAAAGCCTCACAGACTTGGACAACCGCCTGCTCCACTTGTTGTGCGGTGTCACTGAGCTGTCCGTTCAATACCGGCAGTCCCGGTACATACTCCTCTAAAAAGGCTTGCCATTGCTTGTCCCGCGCCGCGAGACGTTGTTGTATGAGCGCCTCGGCTCGCGCCGTCGTGTGTGTATAATGCCAGGCGTAGGCAGCTGTGCATGCAGCTGCGAGTGGGAGGATCATGAACTTCCCAAAGTCGGCCGAGGCCATGGCTATTCCTACTTCAACACTCAGAACGAAAACACTCACAAGAAAGGCTCCACCTATTGTCCACCACGGCGAGCGCTCGTCTTGCTTTGTGTCGTTTCCAGCTGATCTTTTTTGCCGACCCCTCATAGAGGCTCTTCCCCTCGAAAAATTCGTATCCTTAATAGACATGTCAAGAATTCGTCAATGCTGTCAGATTTTTAGCTCTTCCGACAACAAGACGTTTGCCAATCCTGCTTGCCGTAACTGACGCATCACTGCGTCGGGAACGTTCTGCAAAAGCAAATGTTTTCCTTTCGCACGCAATGCGTCCTTCAAGGCTAAGAGCACCTGGCAAGCGGCTGACCCTATCTGCTCTACTTTTTCACAGTCCACCACCGCATCGGCGTCGCGTTCTATCAACTGTAACGCGACGTTGTGCAGTTGTTCAGCCGAGAAAATGTCGACGGATCCTTGCAGCAGTAACAACGGTTTTCCTTCTCGTTCGGTGAGGAAAACCGGGGCATCTTGGTCATGTTCCATGGCGCACTTCCCCAATTCTCTGTAACTTCTCATCGGGTGCTAACGTTGTTCACTTAACGAAACTGGACATTCCCTCTGTCCGAGCTCCGCTCAGTAGGTAGATAGAATCCAAAAACCAGGCCAAGGGAAACAAAGCGCATGGCCCTCGTCTACGGAAGAAAACCGTATCGGCGGGGTCGTGAGGTCCTCTTCGAACAAAGGAGAATGCTGAAGTAGGGTGCGCTTGCGCACCAATCCCTGGCGCTCGCTGTGGCGGGTCTCCTGACCGCATCACAAGCAGCATGAAAGACGTGCGGTCGGCCCTATTGGCGGGGGCGAATCTCGTAGGGTGCGCTTGCGCACCAACGCTCAAGTGAGTTGATAAAGTACAACAACTTCGTTGCCATTCCCAAGATACGTTATTTTTGCGCCCAGACCCTGAATGAGTGCGATGCCCCGCCCGGACCGTTTCTCGCTCTGCGCAATGTCGGTCTGCAACGCGGCAACGTGATCAAAGCCGTTGCCGCTATCCTTCACGCGCAGTTGCAGAAAATTGCTCTCAAACTGCCATAACGGCTCAAGTTCAATTTCGATACTCCCGTAGTCGAGTGCTTCCAAGTTCATGGCGCGTTCGGCAATGTAGCGCTCAAACCCATCATCAGCGCTCGCTTTTAGTTGAGAATCTAGCTTGAGCAGGCCGTGATCGAGTGCGTTATTGAACAATTCGGCGAGAATAAGAAAGATTTGGCTACGATGCATCTGCTCGACCTGCACCTGTTCGACCCATCCCATCAAAAACGGCAAGACATCCATCGTCTTCAGTTCAGCCGCACTTAGACGCAACGCTAAGCGCCACTTGGCGCACGACCGAACCGGATCGCCTTCTTTCGGCGTTCGATTTCCAGTGGAACGTACTTGAGAGCGCCACGCTCCCGGACAGTCAATCGCGACCAGAGACACATCATCGTGTGCAGGCTTCGAACCAAGATGTTCCTGTACCGCCGCTCGTAAGCAGCCAAAGCGGCTTTCGGGAGAGGCCGTAAAGATAATCTGCTCCATGTGCTCCGAACCGAACGCTTCACCAACTGGATTCTCTGCTTCGAGTAATCCATCCGAGCACATGTAGAGATGGCCTGACTCGATCCAACGAAACACTTCCGTGTGTTCGCTAAACTCTTCAGGCCTGAGAATGCCGAGCGCTGGATGCATGGACGGCCACGATCGGCGAATGCTGCCATAATTGCAAACGAACAGCGCAGTCGGATTACCGCCGTTCCATATCTCAATCGTACGCTCTTCACAGTGAATTGCCGCGAGCGTCGCGGCGACAAATCGTCCTGTCGGCATCAGAGCTTTGATCTTGCGATTCAGCTCACGAGCAATGCGGGAAATCGAGAACCCGCGTTCCGTCATGCTGTAAAATACTTCCGTCACCGGAATGACGCTGAGCGCCGCTGATAAGCCATGTCCCGTGCCGTCGGCAAGAATCACATGAATCGCTCCGCTCGGCGCGTACGCCGCCACCAACAAATCCCCGCTGAAGTGCTGCGCCGGCATCACCCATTTTTCCACACCTTCTCCGACAAAAGCGTCAGTGCGGACCAGTTGGTTCATCAGGTGCGTCGCCAGTCGTTGTTCTCGTTCATTATCGTCGCGATAGCGCGCCAGCTGTTCGGCGTTGTCTCGCAGTGCGCGCTGCATTTCCGCGATACGCTGCATGACCTTGATTTTGGCCGCAAGCAGAGGAAAGGAGACAGGCTTCGCGAGATAATCGTCTCCGCCCATCTCAAGTCCTTTGATTTTGTCGTCGTCTCCCGCCGACGCGCTGAGAAAAATGATGGGGACCCAGGTGGCGCCCGCTCGCTCACGGATAAGACGAGCAGCCTCGTACCCGCCCAGGCCGGGCATTTGCACATCAAGCAATATGAGATCAGGGGCGTGGATAGTAAACAAATCAACCGCCTCTTCACCACTCTGAGCAAGAATCGGAATATGTCCGAGCTTCGTAATGAAATGGTTGACCATCATTCGCGCCAGATTACTGTCATCAACCACAAGAACGGTCAATTGTTTGTTCACGAGTTTCCCTTACGTCACGCAAACGCCCAGCAATGAAGAACACCGGTGGGAATACCCCCATTCCCCCTCAATCCAAGAGCGGCGAGGTTATACTGGGGCTTCAGATGGAGCGGCGGCAAGCGCCATCATTGCAGAAAGACAGGAGCGTAGTCTGCCAATTATAAATTGTAAATATGTTATTCCACTTCTCAGATGCTCGCTTTCGCGGGAGCGATGGGCTCTCGCGCAGGCAAGCATCGCGGAGAAGAAGCGGAGCGGGCTTCCACTTTCAATGACGTCGACAGACTACGAGAGTGAAAACAATTTTCCAAAATTCGCGACATCGAGCACGCGACGCACGGAACCAGTGCAATTGGTTAACGCCAATCGCATCCGACCACGCTCAGCGCTCTCCTTGAGCAGCAACAACATGCCCAGAGCAGAACTATCAATGTAGTCTACCCCACCCAGGTCGACTTCGAGCCCCTTGATTCCCGGCTGCTTCAGCGCACTTTCGTAACTTTGGCGGAACTCTCGATGAGCGGTAAAATCAAACCGTCCGCTCAGGCTCAATTGTGCTTTCTCTCCGGCAATCTGCGTTCTGACTGTCATTGCCACAATGAGATCTCCTCTCGTTGACTCACGCGATTTTGAAAATCTTGTTGAGTTTATCTTCTAAAGTCTTCGAATTAAACGGCTTTACAATATAGTTACTTACGCCGGCCTGGACGGCTTCCATGATATTTTCTTTTTTCGATTCGGCGGTCACCATCAAGACGGGAATTTCCTTTAACGCGTCATCCTGACGGATAGCGCGCAGCAGTTCGATGCCAGTCATCTTGGGCATCGCCCAATCGGAAACCACAAGATCAGCCTTCTGCCGCTTGAGGTCCTCAAACGCCATTTCCCCATCCTCGGCCTCGCGGACATTTTTAATGCCCAACTCACGCAGCAAACTGCGCACAATGCGCCGCATCGTTGCCGCATCATCAACCACCAAAACATTCATATCTGGATTCAGCATCGTCTCCGTTCCTCTTTGCTAAGAAATTTTCAGCATTACTCGCGTTACTCGAACAAATCGTCGATCGAGGTTTGGTCGACCTCATCCTGCGCCGATACCAGTCCCACTTCTCCAGGGGCCTTTTCTGTCTCATCATCCTCAACACCTGCAGTCACCGACACGTTAAACCTGGTCAGCAGCTCTCGAATTTTTTCATCGACCGAGTCGATCATAATTTGCACTTTTTCTGCGCGCTGACGCACCACATCTTGAAACGACAAAAAACTCATGACGCTCATCAAACTGGCGCTCGTTTTATCGGCAATCTCTTGAAGCTTACCAATATCAAGCGCAACCCCCGTGCTCGCGTTGGCAAGCATCCCGGAGACGATATCCTGATTCATGCACATTTCATCCACTAGCCCGAGGATCGAATTCACGCTCATCTCTGCCTGGTGAGAAATTTCGGCTACTCCCTGCCCGGCTTTTGGCATAAGGTGGACCGAAGAAGAAAAACGAGGAGAAAGAGACTGCAGATTCTCTCGCAAAGCTTCAATGTATGCAGCCAGCTGCCCCAATTCTCCTTGAAAAACAGTCTTAAGTTTTTGCTCGAAGTCTCCCTCGGTCAGTGCTCGCGTCACCTCGACGAGTTCTTGCACTTCACGAGTAACGCCGTTCGTCTGCATTACCATGCTCGACATCCTCCATACTTGGATTCGTGCTACCTACTAACGAGGTAGGCTCCTGCGACAAACCTCCCCGTTCGTCGAAGACATCGGAAAACGAGAGAGTTTCTTAAGTTCGGGTAGTGGTTCAGCAATAGATTGGAGGGGCGACCACAGGACGTCGCCCGAGAGTGGGCGGGCGCGAGGGCCTACCCTTACTGAACAGACAGGCTGGAATCAAATTGAGCGCTATCTAAGTTGGGGAAGGGACAATCAAGGCAAGCTATCGCTTCAGATTCACGACATCATCATACATCTGATCGGCAACGGTGATGACGCGGGAATTCGCCTGGAATCCCCGTTGGGCGCCAATCATAGACACAAATTCTTGCGCTACGTCTACAGTCGACTGCTCAAGTCCGCCCGACAGGGTCGAGCCAAACCCGCCGCTCCCAGGCGTGCCGATGATGGCGTCGCCCGATTGCGGCGACTGCGCCCAGAGCGTGCCGCCTGAGGGAGTTAAACGTTCAACCCCAGGAAAATCAGCAAGTGCGACTTGATAGAGAGGCATAGTGCCGCCATTCGAGTATTGCCCGGTGATGACCCCTTGGTTGTCAATGACAAATCCAGTGAGGGTGCCTGGAGCCGAACCGTCGACCTGGGAGGAAGAGAGGCCTGAAGGAGAAGCAACCGATGTCGACCCGGCGAAACTCAAATCTTTCGCAAGAATTTGCAGATTTGCAGCTCCGTTGACTAAGCCGTTCATATTAATATCCGCGATCGTGCTGCCCGCCGTATCTAATGTCCCGTCAGTCTTAAACTTCAAGGTGCCCGAACTCAGCAGGGTTAAGTTATTCGCGGCTGCATTCTTGTTTGTGTCCGTAGCTGGGGCAACTACTTTGTAATCCCATGAAGGCGGTTGCGTCGCCTTCGTCCGCAGGAGAAAGGTTAATTGATGCTCCTGACCAAGGGAATCGAACACACGGATCGTGGTGGAAAAATTTTTCGCCGCATACCAATTGTCCACCGTATCCGTGGCATTCGCTGGCCAAGCAGCTGATGGTGTGCTCTCCCCAGTATTGAAGTTTGCCGCCAGTGTCATTTTTGTTGTCGCTTTTGGCAACAGATTCGCCCCAACTCCAAGATCGATATTCTGGAGCCCGCCGATGGCCTGTCCAGTTCCGTTCACAGGAAATCCCTGGACGGTATCCCCTTCAGGCGAGGTAAGCACTTTATTCTTATCCAATAAGAATTGCCCCGCTCTGGTAAAGAACGACTGTCCGTCTGCATTTTTTACAATAAAAAGTCCTTTCCCTTGTATGGCGAGATCAGACACGCTGCCGGTTGCTTGGAACACGCCTTGGGCAAAAGACGGTTGCGCTGCAGCCATGCGCACGCCGCGGCCAATCAAGATGCCACCCTCTTGCGCACTCAATAAATCGGCAAATTGTGAACGAGAATTCTTGAATCCAACCGTGTTCACATTCGCCAGGTTATTACTCACCACCGACATCTGAGCACTGTAGGTCACCAAGCCGGTGACCCCAGTGTACATTGAACTGGTGATAGACATAAGAAACTTATACCTCCATCAGAAAATTCGTTTCCTGCAACACGCCGCGCCGCAGAGGGCGACAATGCTTCGTTTCCCAGGCTCTTCGCTAGGCGCCTGGGTGCACAGATAAAAGTGAACTGAGTGGAATTTGCACGCTGTTCACCGTTACGGACACGGTGTCTCCAGAAAGATCAACGCCGCTCACAATTCCTCGAATCACGGGTTGTGCGTCTACTTTGGCGCCTTGTTGATTGAAAGCGTCGACCTCGAACGTGTACGCTCCCTGAGGCGCTGGGTTGCCCTTGTCGTCTTTCCCGTCCCACGCAACTTTCTGCTCCCCGGCTTTGAGTGCTCCGGCTTCGATTGTCCGCACAGTGTGGCCGGACGAGTCAACGATACGAACCGAGACGCGCCCCGCGTCCCCCGCAAGTTGTACAGTCGCGTTCGCTTTTCCATCCGCACCAAGCTGAAGCTGGTTCCCAGCCATGCTCACTTCCTTCCCAACCAAAGAGGTCGATTGGAGCTGACTTAATGTCCACTGCTGTGCTTGCACCGCATCCAATTTTTGACCGATGGAGATCAACTGGTTGAGACTGCTAAAACTCGTCATCTGCGCGGTGAGCTCCTGATTGTCCATCGGCTTCAGTGGATCCTGATATTGCATCTGGGTTGTTAACAGATTTAAAAAGTCAGCTTGATCCAACTCCTTTTTTGGCGCCTGAACTTGGGGCGTCGAAGCCGCAGCGGTTGTTTGCGTTTGCAATGATGAATTTATTGCTGATGTCGCCATATGGTGCTCCTGATCGTGTGTCGGTGAACAATGTAGTTCAGAACCTGCTTACGCCCAGACGCTGACCCTGCCGCGCGCCTGCACTGGAGAGAGAACCGGAAGGCTTTCCTTCTCTTCCACCGCCGTCGCCGAGGAGCCGAGGTTGCTCCCCCGTCCGCCCGCGCGTCTGTCCTGTTGAAAATTTCGTGAAGAGGCGTCGCGTCCCCCGCTATCGCTTTGGACATCAACTCGCACCGTATCAAGGTCAAGGCGATGCTCCTGGAGAGCGTGTTTCAGTTCAGGGAGATGTGTCTGAATCAACGCCCCCACGTCAGCCGATCCCGCCACAATATGCGCGCGGATATGCGAACCCTCTACGACCAATTGAATGTCAACTTTGCCCAATTCCGGCGGAGCAAGCTGTAAACGCGCCCCACGGCTCTCTTCCCGCACGTTGGCCACAATCCGTTCGGCAACCTGGCTCACTACGGGTTGCCAGGCCTCCAGATTGTTTCTCGGTCCCAGGGGTCTCTCCGGCTGCAGTTGTGAAACAGATAGTGAGGGAATTCCTGTACTCTTCGGCGTCAACGAATCAGCTTCGACTACGGACTTCTGGATGTTTGGAAAACTTGAAGATCCTTTACCTCTCACTAGTCCTTCAACAAGAAACCGTTCCGCCGCCGGTGAAGCTGTTGAATTTGACTCACTAGGGACAAGTTCAGCTGCAGTCCCCGCCGGTTTCGCGCTGACCGGTGCAGTTTCCTGTGACGTCACCGGGACATCTTGGCTCTTTTGAGTCGGGAAAAGGGCGAGCCGAGGCGCCATAAGGGGTTTTCCTGCTTCGCCTGACGGGTTCGCACGCTCTGTCGGAGCAGTCACTGTCAGTGATTCTACGCTAGCAGCGGAGCTATCCCCTTGACGCGGGGTTGGTGATGTTAGCGGTTCCGAGGTGAGAAAGCGCGCCGACCGCGGTACAGTTTCTGGTTTTTCCTTCCCTTTTGTTTGACCGTTGCTTGCCGCTGGGGCAATTGTCCCCATTGTCCTAACTTCAACATGAACCGGCTCTTTGAGCGCAGCCGAGAAAGTCTGCGGCTCCTGCTCGGGGAAGGGCAATGGAGGTAAGGTTGTTCTCCGTATGTCTGTCTCAGTTACTTGGTTTCTTTCCCCGGCCGGTACTTCACTAATTTGTCCTTGTCGGAAAAGTCGAGCTTGTGGCGTTCTCCCGAGGCTCGCTCCCAATTCCAATCCTGGAGTCGGAATCTGAGCGGAATAGTCCAACATCTCAGTTCGAGGCTCCTGGAGACCTACCGGAGTTTGCCCTGAGTATGTTATGCTCTCTTTGCGTTCCTCAGAATCGTACGGATTCAAAACTCCCTTAGATAAAGTAGTTGCCTTTGTCTCATCGGAGGTGCTCGCTCCGGTAGGCGGTGTCGGAAAAATTGGTCGCATTGCCGCCCGCGGCGGAGTGGGTTGGCCTAGCGTGTCTCCCTCCTTTATCCCGACCTTTGTCTCATCGGGAGTGCTCGCTCCGGTAGGTGCTGCCGGAAAAATTGGTCGCATTGCCGTCCGCGGCGGAGTGGGCTGGCCTAGCGTGTCTCCTCCCTTTATCTCGACCGCCTGTGCTCCCCCCTTTTCCAGCGCCCCCAAAGGCTGACTTTCAGAACGCTCTCCAGCTTGATCTCCGTTTTTCGGAGCTGCAGGAATGAAGCTTGTTTGTCCTGCCAATTTCGCCGAACGTGTAGAGTTTTGTTCGTCAACGCCGCGCTCAACCGGTCTGTCCTTGAGCGTTGTATCAACGGCAGGTTGAGAGAAGATCGCTCTCGGTTTGGCGTCAGGCATACTCACCTTCGTTGGTTCGGCATTCCTGGTAATGACGCTTGTCGATTCGGCATTAGCCGTGCTCACACTTTGTGCAGCAAAAACAGGCGACCTTTGCTCGTCAGACAAAGAAATAAAGGAAGCCCTAACAGCTTGACCCTGTCCCTCTCGCCCCAGAGAAGGCGGCGCGCCATTGACAGCAGTTTGCCCTCTTCCGAGATCAGCACCCACTGCCTCAGTCATCGCCCCTTGTGTCGATCTTGACCGCGTCAATACACTTGGCGAGACAATATCTTGTAGGCTTTGACTAGAAGCCTGCCCTTCTTGGGCGGTAGTCTGCGCAATCTGCACGGGATTTGTGGGCGGCTGCATTTGTCCGCTTACAAAGGGTAAGAGAAGAGAAAGCAGCAGGTTTGGATTTGACGACGTATTATCTGTCGTTCCATCTCCCTTTCCCGCAGTAGCCCCCATCACCTCTCGAGCGATTTTTTCCTCACCCGAGTCTACGAAGGAAGCACTCTGTGTCATCGCTTGCGACTGAGAGAGTCTTGTCGAAGGTAACGACTCCGAAACTGAGGGTGATTGCGAAAGTTGAGAGTGCGTCATCGCGGCCGGAAACAGTGCGAGCAACAACGGAAAGAAGTTCTTGGCGGGGTCCGTCGTCTGGTCGGCCCCAGGAACGGTATTGTCATTCGGCGGGAGAGAAAAAAGAGTAGGAACAATAGTAATCACAGCAGACAGAGTAGAGCAAAGCGGGCGCCGGAGCTGGCGGGAAGAAAAGGCTTGTTTTACAAGAGTCTGCTGTTCGTGAGGGCGCTCCTGGTAGGAAATTCCTGCCCGTCGAGGGCGTATTCTTCCTCCCTCAAGCGCGAGGTGGTTTTGTGTCGTTTTGTTCGCGCGTCTGTTGCTGCGCCAGGTATTTTTGCTGGCCAACTTCATCAGCCTGTTGTTGCGCCGCCGCCAACTCGACTTGATAATGACGCTCCTCTAAGCGCGCCTTGAATTGTTCAAGGCTTTTCACCCCGGTATCCGCTTCCAACAAAGCGAGGCGCTGTTCTTCGCGGCGCGCTTCCACAGCGACGAGCTGCGCCCGTTTCCGCTGGATATTGAGGTCAAGTTGTTGAACGAAGGTGCTATACAGTTGGAAGTCCGACGCCGTCAGCGCTCGTCCCTCTGTTGGGAATGCCTCTTGAACGCATGCGGTCAGGCGATGTTCGAGTCGTTGCAACTCGTCCTGCAGCCCTAATCGTTCCGCTTCCACCGCCGCGAAGGCAAGACGCTGGGTTTCTCGTTGTCGCTCACGTAGGCGGAGCACCGGAGCAAGACGAAAACGAAAGGCTGGCATACAATCGTCGCGTTACAGGAAGAACTGTTGTCAGGTAGCAAGCAATTCGGCCAATCCCTGGACGCTTGCTTCCAGACTCACAGACTCGGACACACTTTGAGAGAGGTAGCGGCGGATGTACGGCATAAGATGCACCGCCCTGTCTACGTCGGGGTTTTTTCCACTCACATAGGCGCCGATCTGAATGAGGTCCTCTGCATCACGATACGCCGCCAGCAAACGAATCAGTTCCCTCACAAGTTGTTGATGTTCCGAGTGCGTCACTTGGGTGCGTACGCGGCTTACTGAGGAGAGCACTTGAATAGCCGGGAACTGCCCTTGCTCTGCGAGGCGACGCGAGAGTTCAATGTGACCATCAGTGATAGAGCGGACGGCGTCGGTTACAGGTTCGTGGGGGTCGTCCCCTTCCATCAGCACCGTATACAATCCGGTAATGCTGCCCTTCCCTTTCCAGGTCCCAGCCCGCTCCAACAAACGCGGCAACTGGGCAAAGACAGAAGGGGTGTAACCACGCGTGGACGGCGGCTCGCCGGCGGCCAACCCCACTTCACGCTGGGCCATAGCGAAACGACTCAGAGAGTCCATCAACAACAGCACATCCTGTCCCAAATCGCGAAAGTATTCCGCAATAGTCGTAGCCAGGAAAGCCGCACGCACCCGGACAGGCGGAGGGTCCGCTGACGTGGCGGCCACCACAACCATGCGATCTCGCTCTTCGGGCGGCAAACCTTTTTCCACGAACTCCTGCACTTCTCGGCCACGTTCCCCGATGAGCGCAATGACTCTGACGTCAGCGCGCGTGTAGCGCGCCATCATCGTGAGGAGGGTGCTTTTTCCGACCCCAGGTCCGGCCATGACGGCGACGCGTTGCCCTTTCCCACAGGTCATTAATCCGTTGAGCGACCGAATGCCGAGGTCTAAGGGTTCCTGAATTTCTTCTCGCTCCAGGGGATTTGAAACCGGCGAGTACAAAGGATATGCATCGGCTGCTTCAACCCTCCCTTTCCCGTCGAGCGGGTTGCCTAGCCCATCCAGCACTCGTCCTAACAAACCAGGTCCTACTGGGAAAGCGGCGTTCTTCGTACGCGCGACAACACGGCTCCCTGGACCGACTCCGCGCAGCTCGCCTAAAGGCATGAGCAGCGTCTTCTCGCCTCGAAATCCGACGACTTCAGCCAAAGCAGAGGCGCCGCCATGGAGAGGATACACTTCGCACACGCCGCCAACAGGCAACCAGGGCCCCTGACTCGTTATCAAGAGTCCGACCACGTCAGTCACTGTGCCCGAAACACGGAAAGGGGAGAGGAGTTGAAGCCGGTTCCGATAGGGAGCGAAGTGATCAAGGGTCGGGGGTTGGGGGTCGGGGGCTAGGGATTGGGGACTAGGGATTGAGGACTGGGCTATATTTGTCTGCATCGTTGACACTCTTTGCTGCTGCTTTTGTTTACGAATTCCTCACGCCCCATCCCTTACTCCTCATTTCCTACTCAAGTATTTGTCTTCGGAGTTCTTCGAATTGGA